>Ga0123337_10000494_pt1 | contig 65396 bp, 61 predicted proteins | sample frozenSSSSmetaG_FD_89792 | JGI IMG/M metagenome (GOLD analysis project Ga0123337, IMG submission 89792) | Glacier valley bacterial and archeal communities from Borup Fiord, Nunavut, Canada, to study Microbial Dark Matter (Phase II) -... | ecosystem: Environmental > Aquatic > Freshwater > Ice >...
ATCAGGCCCAGCAATCCCAGGCAGGAAATCAGGATGGCTAAGCCAGCAAAACAGAGAACAATCTGCCCGGTGCGCTGCTCGGCCCGGTACTGCGCATCCAACTCCTGATTGACGAAGCCATACCGCAACGGGGTATCCTTCTCGTACTGACCGTATAACCGACTAATTTGCTGAAGAGCTTCGCTGGTTCGACCGGGTTGGGTTTTAACCAGCAGTTGAAAATAGAAATCGCCCGGACCATAGCGGAAAATAAACGGCTGAATCGGGATATTTAGCGGGCGAAAATGAAAGTCGCGTACTACGCCGGTAATGAGGCCGGTTTTCCCCCAGAATGTTACGCGCTTACCAACGGCTGTCTGGTTGGTATAGCCCATACGGCGGGCAGCTGTTTCGTTCACCAAATACGTTTGATTGGTATCGGTAATGGCTTTTGGCCGAAAGTTGCTGCCCCGAGCCAATCTCATGCCAACAGTCTGTAGAAAATCGGGGTCGATGTTCATTTGTGTTACGAAGAAATCAGCTTTGCCCCTCTGTCCTTCCCATTCGATATCGGCTTCGTTGGCTACGTCTGCCAGTGTGGCCGTGGTGGTTGAAGCCGCTTCGATGCTGGACTGTTTTAGCAGTTCTTTCTTAAACTGAGCTGATTTCTTCCTCAACTCACCTCCCATTCGGACGTATAGTAACTGCGATCTGTCGAAGCCAATATTCTTGTGTTGCATGAACTCTAACTGATTATAGATCAGGAAACTACATATAATCAAGACCAGCGACATCACGAACTGGCCCACCACCAGCGTTTGCCGGAACGTAGCCCCGGTCACGGTAACAATTCCTCTAAGTACCCGGTTAGGCTGATAGGCCGATAGTAGAAAAGCCGGGTATAAACCTGCCAGTAACCCAATCAGTATGGTGAGGGAAGACAGTACAAGCCAGACCAACGGATCGGATAAATTCAGTACCAATACGGTGTCGGTCACTTGATTGAATGCCGGTAAGAGCGCGTTGGCCAGCAACAGAGCCGCGCTAACGGATAGACCTGTCAGCAGAAACGACTCGCCCAGAAACTGAAAAATAAGCTGGTGCCGGTGGGCACCCACCGTTTTTCGAACGCCCACCTCGCGGGCACGTCGGGAGGCACGGGCGGTGGCCAGGTTAATGAAGTTAATGCAGGCAATCAGGAGCACAATAAGCCCCACCAACCCAAACAGCCGGACATAGAAGATGCTGCCCCGTTTGCCCCAGTCCGTATCAAAACCCGAGTAAAGATAAATATCGGTCAGAGACTGAAGAGTCAGCGTCATTTTGGATTCGGGTACGTAGCGTTTGTATTGCTCCGCCAGTTTATGATCGAAGGCTGCCCGGTCGGTGTCTGGACGTAGCCGTAGGTAAGTGTGGTAGCTGGTCCAGTTCCAGCTATAGCTCGATGGGTCGAGTTCAACATTTTTGAACGACAGCAGGATGTCGAATTGCAAATGTGAGTTGGATGGTACGTCTTTTAGAATGGCTACCACTCTATAATCGCGTTCGTTATTGAGCCGAAGCATAGTGCCGATTACCTTCGGGTTTCGTTGCCAGTTGGGACCAAAATACTTCCGGGCAGTCGTCTCAGTCATCACGAGTTCGTTGGCGTGGGTCAGGGCTGTGGCAACGTTGCCACGTAACACCGGAAAGTTGAAGAGTTGCAGTAGGCCATTGTCGGCAAAAGACATATTCTCCTCCTCAAACGTGTGGCTACCGTAACGTATGACGCCATTCCAGCGACCAACCCGCCCGGCCTCCTGAACTTCCGGAAAATCGGTTTTGAGCGTCGGTCCCAGTGGTCCCGGTGTTATAGGCGTATCAGCCTGCCCGTTGGGTTGCGGCTGGTGCATAATGACCCGGTATACGTTCGATACCTGCGGATAGAAGCGGTCGTAGTTCCACTCGCCATATACATAAAGCGAAATCAATAAACAGCAGGCAACGCCCAATGCCAGCCCGCTAATGTTGATCAAACTATACAAACGATTCCGCCACAGTTGGCGCAGGGCAATTTTGAGGTAGTTTGTAAGCATGGCTTTTGAGATTTGGGGTGGGGTCAGGGGAGTGGGTCGGGCGTGTGGGGATTAGAATAACGTATTTACCCTATCCTATTCGGAACGTAACGCCTTCACCGGGTTCATCAGCGCGGCCTTTACGCTCTGGTAGCTCACCGTCAGCAATGTAATCACCAGCGCACCCGCGCCCGACGCGGCAAAAATCCACCAGCTTAGCTGGGTTCGATATGGGTACTGCTGCAGCCAGCCATCCAGAAAATACCAGGCCAGGGGCGTGGCAATCAGGCAGGCAATCACGACCAAGCCCACGAAGTCTTTGGAAAGCAGCCCCCACAAGCTACCTACGCTCGCGCCCAGCACTTTACGGACGCCAATTTCTTTGGTCCGCTGCTCCGCTACGAACGACGCCAGTCCAAAAAGACCCAGACACGAAATGAAAATGGCCAGCACCGCAAACACCGACGCTAAGTTGCCAATGCGCTCTTCTGCCGCGAATTTTTTAGCGTAGTCCTGTTCGGCAAACTGGTAATCGAAGGGAGCCGCCGGGTTATACGTTTTCAGCACCGATTCGATTTTATGCAGGGATTCCTGAGGACCAACGGCCGGGTTTAGCTTCATGAACGCGAAGTTGCCCTTGCGCGGACTCAGCATATATGCTGTTGGGCGGACGGGCGTGTACGGCGATTCCATCAAAACGTCTTTAGCGACACCGATAACCGTAAACGCAACCCCTTCGAGCTTGACAATTTCGCCCACTGCACCTCTAAAGCCCATCAGTTTCACGGCGGCTTCGTTCAGGATCATGGCCGACGAATCGGTAGTAAATGCCCGCGAGAAATCACGTCCGTCGGCCAGTTTCCAGCCCACTGTTTTGCCAAATTCGGGCGATACCCGGATCGTGCCGAGTGATACGTTCTGGTTGGGGTCTTTGCCGCGCCAGTCGTAGCCGGCCAGGGCCAGAAACAAATCGGTTAGTGGGCTGTGCGACTCGGTCATCTCCACGATGGCTCCCGATTTTTTCAGGTCATCCCGAATCGCATTGAAATGGTCATGAATGTCGGCGGTGGGTGTTGCTATACTAATCAGCCCGTCGCGACCGTAGCCCACCGGGCGATTTTTGGCGTACTGGATCTGGCTGTAAACCACCAGCGTGCCGATGATGAGCGTAACCGACACCGTGAACTGTACGACCACCAGCATCTTGCGGGGCAGGGCCGCAAACCGCCCCACCCTAAACGTTCCCTTAAGCGTTTTTACTGGCTGAAACCCCGACAGATACAGGGCTGGGTAGCTACCCGCCAGCAAGCCTGTCAGCCCGATAAAACCGATACTCGCCAGCCAAAAGGACAGACTGCTCCACGGTAGGGTCATCTGCTTGTCGGCTACCTGATTAAACCATCCCAGCGATACCACTACGATGCCCACAGCCAGCACAAAGGCCAGCCCCACCATCAGAAACGACTCGCTGAAAAACTGACTCACCAACTGCCCGCGCACCGATCCAACGGCTTTGCGGATGCCTACTTCTTTGGCCCGTTTTTCGGAGCGGGCGGTACTGAGGTTCATGAAATTGATGCAGGCCAGCAAGAGCACAAAGCCGCCGATGATGCCAAATAGCCACACAAACTGAATGCGACCGCCCGTATTGATCCCGTCTTTAAATTCGGAGTACAGATGCCATTTCGACATCGGATGCAGAAACAGTTCTGAGTGGTAGGCCCGGCTGTCGTCGGTTCCGTTGCGCAGTTTGAGGTCTTTTATCTTCGCCGAAACCTTGTCCAGATCAGCGTTGTCGGCCAGTTGAACGTAGGTCAGGAACGAGTTATAATCCCAGTCATCTTTGTAATTACTGACATAGTCGTCATTGTCGTTCCAGGCCACAATAAATTCCAGCCCATCGAACTGCGACGTAGCCGGGAAATCATCGTACACGCCCGCCACCCGGAGTACGTTGTTGTCGTTAACCTTCATGATTTCCCCGACCGGATCAGTATCGCCAAAAAATGCGTTGGCCACTGATTTCGAGAGCAGAATGGCTTTGGGATCGTGCAGGCCCGCCCGCGTTCCGTACAGCATGGGCAGGGTCAGCATCTCGGCAAGGGCCGCTTCAGAAGCCCGACCCGTTTTCGTGAGTTTTTTGGCGCCAACGGTCAGGATGGACGGAAAGTCCGACGTTGACATCACCACCCGTTTGAAATCGGTACCGTAGGCTGTTCGTAGGGATTTTCCGAGCGGGGGCGGCATTTCTTCCTGCGTACCGATGCGCCCGTTGAAGGTCTGATTTTGCCACACCTGCACAATGCGGTCGTAGTTGGCGAACGCTTTGTTGTACGACAGTTCATCATAGATCCACAGGCCGATGAGCATGGCCACGGCCATACCCACCGCCAACCCGCCAATGTTGATCGCTGAATACACCTTGTTACGAACGAGGTTTCTGAGCGCGATTTTGAGGTAGTTGCGAAGCATAGCGTAATCAGGATAAGGGTTTGCTGTGTTGGTAACTCAACACCCGTGCCAGATGCCAAAAAGCCCTTTTCCTGCCTACAATGATGGGTTTGTTTGTGGGGAATGTCCGTTTTCGGACATACGTATGTCCGAAAATGTACAGAGTGGACAATAGGTAAATCCAGATTTTAGCGGCAGTCCCGTACCTTCGCAACAACCGAAAACGGAAAACTGTACACCGATACTATGGCTCTTCAAACCCTCGTCAAAATCTCTAACGTTACCAACCTCAGCGATGCCCGCTACTGCGCCGGAATGGGCGTTGACATGCTCGGCTTTTCGATGGACGCCGATGCCGCCGATTACGTTGAGCCGAATAAATTCAGCGAGATACGGGGCTGGGTCACGGGCGTACAGATCGTGGGCGAAACCGGCAGCATCGACCCCGAACAAATTGAGCAGATGCTGGAAACGTACCAGCCCGATCTGCTACAGGTAAATGACGCGGCCATGCTGCCGTATCTGAGTACGTTTGATAAACCCATCCTCCTCCGCGTTGACCTCGCGTTGCTGACCCTCGATCAGCTCGAAACCCTGGGCCATACCGGAATAGCCGGAGCGGAGTATGTGCTGCTCGATCATGCCGGACCTATGCACCTCGATGATGAGATAAGAGCGGCCATCCAGCAAATTGCCAGCCGTCACTCCGTGCTGCTCGGTGCGGGCGTTACCGCCGACAACGTTCAGCAGCTATTGGCTGACCTGCTTGTGCGTGGGCTGGCTCTGCGCGGGGGCAACGAAGAGCGACCCGGCAACAAGGACTTCGGTGCGTTGATGGATGTACTGGAAGCGATTGAAGTGGACTAGTCAGTAGCCCGGACGTCCACGTCCGGTAGCCGAAGAAGCCACACTGTAGCTGCACAATTAGCCTGCGGCTACCGGACGTGGACGTCCGGGCTACCAATGACGTCCGGCAAATGACAAAAAATTTACACCGCCACCTCTTGCTTCAGCTTATCCCGCAGTTGAAACAGCTCGTCGCGCAGGCGGGCGGCTTCGATGAAGTCGAGGTCTTTGGCGGCCCGTTCCATCTTCGACTGCGTTTCGACGATCACTTTCTCCAGGTCGGTGCGACCCATGTACCGCACCACAGGATCGGCGGCAATGCGGATTTCGTCGGGTTCTACGTAAAAGTGCTTCACCTTCGAGTCGGCTATTTTGGTTTGTCCCATGATGGCCTCGCGCGATTTCAGCACTGTTGTGGGCGTAATGCCGTTGTCGGTGTTGTATTCCATCTGAATGGCCCGGCGTCGGTTGGTTTCGTCAATGGCTTTCTGCATCGAACCGGTAATGCGGTCGGCGTACATAATCACTTTACCGTTGGCGTTCCGGGCCGCGCGTCCTATTGTCTGAATCAGCGAACGGATGTCGCGCAGGAAGCCTTCTTTGTCGGCGTCCATGATGGCTACCAGACTCACTTCGGGCAAGTCAAGTCCTTCTCGAAGCAGGTTCACGCCCACCAGCACGTCGAAGGTACCGAGCCGTAAATCGCGTAGAATCTCTACCCGGTCCAGCGTTTTCACTTCCGAGTGAATATACCGGGTTTTCACGCCCACGCGCTCCAGGTACTTGGTCAGTTCTTCGGCCATGCGCTTGGTCAGGGTCGTGACCAGTACGCGCTCCCCGGCTTTGATGCGGGCGTCGATGCTTTCGAGCAGATCGTCAATCTGGTTCAGGCTGGGCCGCACGTCAATTTCGGGGTCGAGCAAACCCGTCGGGCGGATAATCTGCTCGATCACGACCCCCTCGCTCCGGCGCAGTTCATAGTCCGACGGCGTGGCCGATACGTAGATGGTTTGGCCAGTCAGATCTTCAAATTCCTGAAAGGTAAGCGGGCGGTTGTCCATTGCGCTGGGTAGCCGGAAGCCATAGTCTACCAGCGCGGTCTTGCGCGAACGGTCCCCCCCCCACATGGCCCGAATTTGCGGAATGGTCACGTGGCTTTCATCTACGACCATCAGAAAATCGTCGGGGAAATAATCGAGCAGACAGAAGGGCCGCTGACCGGGCTGGCGTTGATCAAAATAGCGCGAGTAGTTTTCGATGCCGGAGCAGTAGCCCAGTTCGCGCATCATTTCGAGGTCGAACTCGGTACGTTCCTTGATGCGCGTAGCTTCCTGCTCCCGAAACTCTGACTCGAAATACCGCACCTGCGCCACCATGTCGTCCTGAATCTGGTGAATGGCGTTGTTGAGCGTGTCACGACCCGTCACGAAGAGGGTGGCCGGGAAGATCGTAACCATATTCTCGTCCGACAATTTCTTGCCCGAAGCAGGGTCGATGCGCTGGATGGTTTCGATTTCATCGCCGAAGAAAATAACCCGGTAGGCAAAATCGGCGTAGGCCACAAACAGATCGACCGTATCGCCTTTGACGCGGAAGTTACCCCGCTGAAAATCGCCTTCGGTACGGCTGTACAGAATGGATACGAGCTGGTGCAGAAACTGGTTGCGGCTCATGCGCTCGCCCACACCAATACGCACTACGTTCTTCTTGAACTCTTCGGGGTTGCCCATGCCGTAAATGCATGACACCGATGCCACCACAATTACATCGCGCCGACCGCTCATCAGGGCCGACGTAGCGGCCAATCTCAGCTTGTCGATTTCCTCGTTAATGGCAAGGTCTTTCTCGATGTACGTACCAGTAGTAGCGATGTAGGCTTCGGGCTGGTAGTAGTCGTAATACGAGATGAAATACTCGACGGCGTTAGTGGGAAAAAACTGCTTGAATTCGCCGTAGAGCTGGGCGGCCAGGGTTTTATTGTGGCTCAAAACGAGCGTGGGCCGGTTGGTTTGGGCGATGAGGTTGGCAATACTAAATGTCTTACCCGAACCCGTCACGCCGAGCAGAACCTGCGACGGTTCGCCTTCGTTGGTACCCTTAACTAATTTGTCGATGGCCGCGGGCTGGTCGCCGGTAGGCTCAAATTCGGAGGTTAGTTTGAAGTTCATTCGTGCCGTTTGGAATCTGGCTAATTTACGGATAAACGGCCAAAACAGCAACGGAGTTTTCGGTTTCCCCGATTTGTCCGGGAGTCGTTTTTTTTGTGAAAACCCTACCCGAAAGATGACAGTTGTATTGGATCTTGATGAACCCCAGCGGCAGACCTTTGTCGAGTTCCTGAAAACGTTGCCCTATGTGAAGGTAATATCAGAGATTGACTCGACTGATGCCGACTGGAACCGACAAACTTCTCAACAATTTATGGATGGCTACGCCGACGACGTTTACGATGCGTTATAAATTCGGTGATGTTGCTACAGCTCCCGCTTCAAAATCAGAATTAGCCCTATCGTGCCTGCCTGCGCCCAGTTTAAATCGGAGGTTGATACTAATTCCCAGCCCACACGGCCAAGTTCGTTGAGTTTATTGGTCAACTCCTCTTCGTCGATTTGGCCTTTCCATATTCCGGCGGCCACATTCAGGGTCATATATTCAAATCGTTTCATGCGTTGATATTGGCGTAGCGGTTTAAGATGGCCAGGGCGCGTTCGTTTCCCGGGCTGATGGCATCTAACTGTTGGGCGATGTCCTGCTGTAATTTTCGCATCGCCAGTTCGTATTCTCCGGTCTGCTGGGCATTAAACGTATCAGTAAGTTGGTGCAGTTCAGCCGCAAGAGCCTGTTTCTGCTCCAATGTTTCGGCCTGATGAATGCGGTTTCTATACTCGTTGACAATATCCATAGCTATTTAGGATTTGATAATAGTTCAATAATTTGATTCAGATTATTCCTGTACATCCTCGCCTTGTCGATCATAAACTTGTAATCTTCCTGTGACAGTCTCGGGTCTGTCACGATTAGGTCATTTTCGACTGAGCGTATCGCTTCTTCCAAAAATACTCTAAGTTCGAGCAAGTCGTTTTTCTCTGCGTCAGTCATTCAAATAGGTGCTTACGAAGAATCTTTTTACGTCCTCGTGGTCTGTTACCTCTCCATGACGATACGCTGTCTCAGCCCGTTGTACTTTTGCCAGTACTACCTCCTGACTCATCGGCTGGTTAGGACAATCCGTCAGCGCAGGTGTATAGAGCAGACTTGCTATTTCGCGAAGGAGCAGGGCATCATCGGTTTGAAGCACCTTCGTAATGACCTTAATCTTTTCTTCTGCGGCTGTCATAGTTGAAATTGTTTTCTGAAACTTGTTATTCAGGCCACGGCCCCCAATTCTCTTCGTAGGCCGATTTGGTATTCATCACTATGTCTTTAATGGTAAGTACGTTATCTTCCTCCCAAGACAGAGACTGTAGAAAATGTTTAAACTCACACTGTCGGAAGTCACCTAATTCCCTTCCTTGCTTGTGTTCTTCGTGACTGGTAAATGTCCTATACCAGTACCACGAATTGAGCAAAACTTCTTCTGATTCAGCATCATCTAAGTACTGCTTCCAAAGTTCTTCAAAATACAGATATAAAAAAGCTCCTGCGGAAACGCAGGAGCTTTTTTATAGTCAGAATGTCAACGCGAGATTAACCGACTGATCCTTCCAGACTGATGGCCAAGAGTTTCTGGGCTTCCACCGCAAACTCCATGGGCAACTGGTTCAGTACCTCTTTGGCGTAGCCGTTGATAATGAGCGCCACGGCCTGCTCCGACGGAATACCGCGCTGATTGCAGTAGAATAACTGGTCTTCGCCAATCTTGGACGTGGTGGCCTCGTGTTCGACGGTGGCCGATGCGTTGTTGACTTCAAGATACGGAAACGTATGCGCCCCGCATTTGTCGCCGAGCAGCAGTGAGTCGCACTGCGAGTGGTTTCGGGCGTTTTCGGCGCGTTTCAGCACCTGCACCAGACCCCGGTACGAGTTCTGGCTCTTACCCGCCGAAATACCTTTCGACACAATCCGGCTCTTCGTGTTTTTGCCAATGTGTACCATCTTGGTGCCCGTGTCGGCCTGCTGCATGTTGTTCGTAACGGCTACCGAATAAAACTCACCGATGGAATTGTCGCCTTTCAGAATCACCGACGGATACTTCCAGGTGATGCTGGAGCCAGTTTCTACCTGCGTCCACGATATTTTGGCGTTCGGGCCGTCGCAGATGCCACGCTTGGTCACGAAGTTGTAGATACCGCCTTTGCCATCTTTATCGCCCGGATACCAGTTTTGTACCGTCGAGTATTTGATTTCGGCGTTGCCCTTTGCAATCAGTTCAACTACGGCAGCATGGAGCTGATTTTCGTCGCGCATGGGGGCCGTGCAGCCTTCGAGGTAGCTGACGTAGGAGCCTTCGTCGGCAATAATCAGCGTCCGCTCAAACTGCCCCGTACCAGCCGCATTGATGCGGAAATACGTGCTGAGTTCCATGGGGCAACGAACGCCTTTCGGGATATAGCAGAACGAGCCGTCGGTGAAGACAGCCGCGTTCAAAGCCGCGAAATAATTGTCTTTGGCGGGTACCACCGACCCCATGTACTTCTTCACCAGTTCGGGGTGTTCCTGTACCGCTTCCGAAATGGAGCAGAAGATAATACCCCGCTCGGCCAGGTCTTTCTTGAAGGTCGTGGCCACCGAAACGGAGTCCATCACGACATCGACAGCCACCTGCGGACGTTCGCCCAGCGCCGATGCGGTGCCGTCGCCGATGGTTTCGTCAACCACGCCCGCAAGGCGTTTCTGTTCACTCAGCGAGATACCGAGCTTATTGAAGGTAGCGATTAGTTCGGGGTCAATTTCATCCAGACTGCCAACGGTTTTTTTCTGTTTCGGGGCCGAGTAGTACTTGATGGCCTGATAGTCGATTTTAGGATACTTGACATTGGGCCAGTGCGGCTCCGTCATCTCCTGCCACATTCGAAACGCCCGTATCCGGTTTTCGAGTAACCAGTCGGGTTCGTTTTTCTTGGCCGAGATAAACCGAATGGTGCTTTCATCGAGACCCATGGGAGCTTCGTCAGCTTCGATGATGGTCTCGAATCCGTATTTATATTCAGAGGTAGTAATGCTTTCTAAAATCGCTTCGTCTTTGGTCATAGCGTAGGGTTAGCGTGTGGTTATTGGGCCAGTGCGCTGTATTTTTAACAAGTTGCCGGGGGGCTACGTTCCGGGCAGCCAGGGCAAATATCGGAAACTTGCCCGTATTTACCCGGCCCAGCCTGTTATCCTGCTATGTTACCAAAGGCGTCCGTCAATTGTCGCCGGTTTCGTAATCAACATCCACATTGGCGTTGTCGGCTTCCACGTCTTCTTCTTCGAGCATGGCGTTGTTCACGCCGTTGGCGTCGGTATCAGAATCGTTGACTTCTTCCTTGATGGGTTCCGGCCCCTGATTTTCGACGGGACTCATGCGCTCCACCTGCGACACGCCGTCGTTGGCTTTGTCGGCCTGAATCATGGTGGTCATTACGCCCTGATTTTCGTCGGTGGCGGGGTCGTAGTTTTGGTTAATTGGGTTCATGACGTTGCGTTGTAAGGTATGCAGGTATAAACCCGGTAGAACGGCGAAAGGTTAGACTTCTCAGCGCACACATCAATTCTGACACCATACCTGTATGAAATCAATCTGCTTTTTACTGGTGTTGATTCTACCCACCCGTTCGTTTGCCCAAACCGACCGCGAGCCGCTGTTTACGTCGTTCGATGGAACAAAAATCCACTACGATATACTGGGCGAAGGTAAACCGGTGGTGTTGCTGCACGGCTTTATCACCAATGGCGAAAGCTGGAAACGCGCGCCCGTCCGGCAGGCGCTGGCCAATGCGGGGTTCAAAGTCGTATCGCTCGATTTGCGTGGCAATGGACGCTCCGACAAACCACATACCGCCAAAGCCTACGAAAACAACGCCGAATTGCGCGACGTCATGGCTCTGATGCAACACCTCGGCCTGACTAATTACGACGTAGTGGGCTACTCGCGCGGGGCCATCCTGACCGCCAAACTGATGACGATGGACAAGCAAATTCGGCGGGCCGTTATGGGCGGTATGAGTGCCGATTTCACCGACCCCAACTGGTTTCGACGCCGGAATTTCTTTGAAGCCCTGACCAAACCCGGCAGCCATCCTGACCTGCAACCCGCCGTTGATTACGCCAAAAAGAGCGGAGCCGATACCGTTGCCCTCGCCCGGATGCAGGAGTTTCAGCCCACAACCACCAAAGCTGAACTCGCCAAAATAAAAATACCGTTGCTGGTTGTCAATGGCGATAAAGACACGGATAACGGCAACCCGCAGGAACTCGCCGACGCCGTGCCGGGTGCCAAACTGGTAATGGTACCGGGCGATCACGGCGGGGCCATGCGGACGCCGGAGTTTGCGCAGGCGGTCGTGGCCTTTTTGCAGAAATAAAAAACACCGGGCCCGGCCCGGTGTTTTTTATTTGCGGCTTTGTGTTTGTCTTTCTGATGAAAGACAAAATCGATTATCAGCCCAGAATCTGCCGGGAAATCACGAGTTTCTGAATTTCGCTGGTGCCTTCGCCGATGGTGCAGAGTTTGGCATCGCGGTAGAAGCGTTCGGCGGGGAAGTCCTTGGTGTAGCCGTAGCCGCCGAAAATCTGAACACCTTCGTTGGCTACGCGCACGGCAGTTTCGGAGGCAAACAGTTTCGCCATTGCCGATTCCTTCGTGACAGGTTTGCCCGCGTCTTTCAGGTCGGCAGCCTGGTAGGTGAGGAGTTTGGCGGCTTCGATCTCCGTGGCCATATCGGCGAGTTTAAAACTGATACCCTGAAAACGGGCAATGGCCTGACCAAACTGCTCGCGTTCCTGCGCATAGGCTAAAGCCGCATCATACGCACCCTGCGCAATGCCCAGACTCAGCGCGGCAATGGAAATACGACCCCCATCCAGAATCTTCAACGACTGTACAAAACCCTCGCCAACCTCGCCCAACCGCTGACTGTCAGAAATGCGGCAGTCCTGAAACAGCATCTCGGCAGTTTCTGACGCCCGCATACCGAGCTTGTCTTCTTTGCGACCACCCGTAAAACCCGGTGTGCCGCGCTCCACAACAAAAGCCGTAGCGTTGCGCGACGTATTTGGCTCTCCGGTGCGGGCCACAACAACGGCTACGTTGCCGCTTTTGCCGTGCGTAATAAAGTTTTTCGCGCCGTTCAGTACCCAATGGTTTCCGTCACGCACGGCCACAGTACGCATATTTCCCGCGTCTGACCCGGTGTTGGGTTCGGTGAGGCCCCACGCGCCAATCCACTCGCCGGTGGCTAAGCGGGGTAGGTAGGTTTGCTTCTGCTCCTCATTGCCAAACATCAGAATATGATTGGTACAGAGCGAATTGTGCGCGGCCATCGACAGGCCAATGGACCCATCAACGCGCGAGAGTTCGACAATGGCGGCTACGTATTCGCGGTAGCCCAGGCCCGCCCCACCGTATTCGACCGGCACCAGCATGCCCATCAGACCCTGTTCGCCGAGGAACCGAAATAAATCAGCTGGGAAATATTGCGTTTCGTCCCATCCGCGACTGTTGGGGCGGATGTGTCGCTCGGCAATGTCGCGCACCGACTGAACGATGAGTTCCGAAAGAGCTGCGCGTTCGTTCGTATCTGTCTGACTATCTGTGTACTCGCTAATCATAAAAAATCTTTTTGTTGTGTTGATGATGCTATATAGATAACGCCTGGAATAGGTTTCTTCTTACGTAACAATAAGTAGGGCAAAATGGATACCAGAATGGATATTTTCAGGAAGGAATGAGTTTGATAATCAGTTATTTGATAATGGGTGAGCCGAAATCACTGAACTATCGTCAAAAAGGTGTTCATGCGGGCAAACGGTTCTTAAAAGAACTAATAGTATTCCGGCGACAGGTGTCGTGATTCTTTGTAAAACACTTATTTTTGTGCTATTCGATTGGTACGAAATTCTCGATCGACTAATTAAGAGTTTAAATAAATTAACAATCAGTATATGAAACTGGCAGTCGTTGGTACCGGTTATGTGGGCCTTGTTACGGGTACGTGCTTTGCCGAAACCGGTAATCAGGTAACGTGCGTCGATATTGACGAACGGAAGGTAGAAAAACTCAACAACGGCATCGTGCCTATCTACGAGCCGGGGCTGGAGACGCTTTTTCACCGCAATGTAGAAGAAGGGCGGCTTTCGTTCACGACCAATCTGGAAGAAGGTATTAAAGGAGCGGAAGTGATTTTTCTGGCCCTGCCAACGCCCCCCGGCGAAGACGGTTCGGCAGACCTGAAATACATTCTCAAAGTGGCCAGTGATTTGGGGCCGATCCTAAGCCAATATGCGGTCATTGTCGATAAGAGCACCGTACCCGTTGGTACCGCCGAAAAGGTACACGCTCACATTGCCGACAACGCGACGGTTGATTTCGACGTGGTCTCGAATCCCGAATTTCTGCGGGAAGGCGTGGCCGTTGAGGACTTCATGAAACCTGACCGCGTCGTGATCGGAACGCAGTCGGAGCGGGCCAAAAGCGTGATGAGCAAGCTTTACGCGCCGTTGGTGCGGCAGGGTAACCCCGTTATTTTTATGGACGAACGCTCGGCAGAGATGACCAAATATGCTGCCAATGCGTTTCTGGCCACTAAAATTACGTTCATGAACGAGATTGCTAACCTTTGCGAACGCGCCGGAGCCAACGTCGATGATATTCGGCGCGGCATTGGTACCGACAGTCGGATTGGCAAGCGGTTCCTGTTTGCCGGCATTGGCTACGGCGGAAGCTGCTTCCCGAAAGATGTACAGGCACTGGCCAGAACCGCCAAAGATTTCGACTACGATTTCAAAGTGCTGAAGTCGGTCATGGCCGTGAACGAGGAGCAGAAAACCAGAATGATTCCGCAGATTACGCAGCACTTTGGGGGTGACCTCAAGGGCAAAACCGTTGCCATCTGGGGGCTGGCGTTCAAACCCTATACGGATGACATTCGCGAAGCACCAGCTCTGGATAACATCCGGGCCTTGCTCGACGCGGGTGCCAAAGTGACGGTCTATGATCCCGAAGCCATGGAAAACGTGCGCAATCAGATGGGTACCAGTATTAACTACGCGCACACTCAATACGCGGCTTTAGATGATGCCGACGCGCTGATGATTATTACCGAATGGCCGCTGTTTCGCACACCCGACTTCGACAAGATGAACCTGCTCATGAAAGGTAAAGTGATTTTTGACGGCCGCAACGTCTATGAACTCGACACAATGCGCGAGCAGGGTTACACGTATTACAGCGTCGGTAGAGAAGCAATTCTCAGTGAACAGTTATCAGTTATCAGTAAACAATAATGGCCGCTCAACCACAAAGCATTTTGTACGAGAAAGCGTATGCGTTTGCCATTCGTGTGGTTAATGCTTATCAGTTTTTGACCGAATCGAAAAGGGAATTTGTTCTCTCGAAACAATTTTTGCGCTGTGGTACATCCATTGGGACTAATATAGCTGAAGCAAACGGGGCTATTTCAAAGATGGACTTCTCAGCTAAAATCTCCGTTGCTTATAAAGAAAGTCTGGAGGTTAAGTACTGGCTTTGTCTGCTTAAAGATACTGGGTACATAGAACCACGCTCGTTCGATAGTATGCATACCGACGCTGACGAACTGTCCAAAATAGCTTTTTCAATTTTAAAAACGTCAGGAATCGGTAAGGTTCAGCTACTTTTAATATGGCTGAAACCACTCTTCGGTTTTTGACACTGATAACTGGTAACGGATAACTGTTAACTGAAAATGAAACGTATTCTCATTACCGGCGGGGCCGGATTCTTAGGGTCGCATTTGTGCGATCGGTTTATTAAGGAAGGCTATCACGTCATGGCGATGGATAACCTGATTACCGGCGACATCCGTAACATCGAACACCTGTTTCACCTGCCTAACTTCAATTTCTACCACCACGACGTATCGAATTACATCCACGTACCGGGTGAACTCGATTACATCCTGCATTTTGCCTCGCCCGCCAGCCCGATTGACTACCTCAAAATCCCGATTCAAACTCTGAAGGTTGGATCGCTGGGCATTCACAACTGCCTCGGTTTGGCGCGGGTGAAAGGGGCACGGGTGCTGATTGCGTCTACGTCCGAAGTGTACGGTGACCCAACGATACACCCGCAAAACGAAGATTATTGGGGGAATGTAAACCCGGTTGGTCCGCGCGGTGTGTATGACGAAGCCAAGCGGTTTCAGGAAGCTATGACCATGGCGTATCACACCTATCATGGTCTGGAAACGCGCATCATCCGTATTTTTAACACCTACGGCCCCCGAATGCGCCTGAACGACGGTCGGGTGCTGCCCGCCTTTATTGGGCAGGCACTGCGGGGCGAAGACCTGACTGTTTTTGGCGATGGCAGTCAGACGCGCTCCTTCTGCTACGTCGATGATCTGGTAGAAGGTATTTACCGACTGCTGCTCAGCGATTACCCGTACCCGGTCAATATTGGTAATCCATCGGAGATTACGATTGGTCAGTTTGCCGAAGAGATTATTAAACTGACAGGTACCACCCAAAAGGTGATCTATAAAGACCTGCCCGTCGATGATCCCAAACAGCGGCAACCCGACATCACCAAAGCCCGCGAAATTCTGGGCTGGGAGCCAAAAGTATCACGCGAAGAGGGCCTGCGCATTACCTACGATTACTTTAAAAGCCTGCCCGAAGAAGAACTGTACACCGGCGCGAATCACCGGCAGTTTGTCTGATTGCAGACCGTTCAAAACAAGAAATACCGCGATGATCGTTATCAGCGCGGTATTTTTATGCTTAGGCGTTGTCAAACCATATTGGCGTAGTCGTCCATCGAGGTCTGGATTACCTCGCGGGCTTCGTCGCGGCCATAGACGTTGGCCAGTTCCATGAGGGCGGGTTCGTCGGGCAGGTTTTTGTAGGTCAGGAAATAGTGACGAAGCCGCTTTACCACCGCTTCGGGCAGTTGGTTAAGCTCAGTATATTGGCCATACATGGAGTCGCCTTTCAGAACCGCAATAATCTTGTCGTCGGCTTCGCCCTTGTCAATAAGCCGAAACCCGCCAATCGGAATAGCCTGGAGCAGAATGTCGCCGTGGGTGATCTCGCGCTCGGTCAGCACGCAGATGTCGAGCGGGTCACCGTCGCCCTCGCGGATGGTCATGCCTGACCGTTCGGACGCCAGCCGGGCAATGCGCTCACCGCAGAACGTACGCGGTACAAAACCGTACAGGGCTGGTATGATGTTGGAATACTGCTGGGGCCGGTCAATTTTCAAATAGCCCGATTCTTTGTCAATTTCGTATTTGACGGTATCGGTCGGTACAATCTCGATGAAGGCCGTAATGACGTTGGGGGCATTTTCGCCGGGCGATATGCCGTGCCATGGATGGGCTTTGGACGGGGTCTTGGCCATTAGTTCGAGTTGGGTTGGTTCAAAAAACGACTGCATACAAAGGTGATAAAATTAGATAAAATCCGGTCAACCAATGGGCTAAAACGGACCATTCCGCCCGTTACAGGCTGACAAAGCAGACCGGAGACGGGCGGAATGGAAAACTACGGGACAAAAATACGGCGAAACGGCCAGAATAACTTTTATTTACGCTTGTTGGCCGTAGCCAGTTCGGCACGGAGGTCGGCCTGTTCTTTTGGGCTGGGGTTCAGGGCCAGCCCCTTGTTAATCCATTTCGTTACGGTTGGTACGTCGGAAGCATCGGGACTGTTTCGGTTGAAGAGTCGCGAAATATAGATGTACTCCGGTGCTGTGAGCTGGTTGGAATTCACCTGACCGTCCATCCGCTCAACGGCTTTGGCCGTCTGACCGGCCCGGAAATACGCGTTTACTTCGGGCAGCAGCGTCCGGTTGGCGGCAACCTTCGAATCTATACCAAGCCTGACCAGCCCCTGCCGGATTTCCAGAATCTTATTGATCGGGTACTTTGCCCCGCGCCCGCTGTACAGCGACGACATCAGGATATTCTCAGCTACGTTCTTTACCGGCTCGGCTCCGTAAGCTTTGCGGTATTGGTCCAGATGGCCCAGCATGTATTGAAACATGGGGTTTTCGTAGTCCAGCACGAGTTTTTGCAGGGCCAGCCAGTTGGTCTGGTTCGCAAACGTAGCCGCCGATTGCTGTTTGGCGTAGTCGTTCATGGCGGCCATGTTAGCAACGGTATCTTTGGTGACGCGCCCAAACATGGCGTAGTCGATCAGGAAATTGCCGGATCGTTCGCCCTGCTGATACCGCGATTTCATGGTCTGACTGCGCGTTTGCGGGTTCAGTGCGTTGGTACCGTGCCGGATCACTTCGTCGGTCGAGTTATTGCTCATGGCAAAATGCACCAGATTCTGCTGCGGGTCGAAGTACAGAAACAGCGGCAGCGATGGCACAAACAACTGCCGACTATCCAAAAATGCCCGCGTAGAGGGCAGGTTAATGTCAGCTCTGGTACTGACGAATTTGCTGTTGTAGAACTTGCCGACCCGCGCATCGTTCAGCGTCGGAATAAAACTCTCGCACACATGACAGGTCGGCGAATATACCTCCACAAATACGGGCTGGCCCGTGCGCCGTGCTTCCTGAAATACAGAAGCTAATGGACTGGTTTTAAAGGCAATACCACCCGGTTTCTGGGCGTAGGCAATCTGAGCGAAGAGCAGGAAAAAAACAATATGTTTCATGAATAACAGGGTCAGGGTTTGGTGTATGATATACAGCAAAAAAACGACCGGAATTAGGTGTAGTGTAAGTTAAAGAAAGATCACGAAGAATGCGCCGGGTTGTTTTTGTCATGCTGACGAAGGACGCAGCTCTACTTAGAGCGTTTCGTTACTGCAAAGAGATGCTTCCTTCGTCAGCATGACAAAATCGGCTTTTTAGAGTACTGTAATCTATTTTGACCGATCTACTTACGTACATATAGTTCAGGACTCCTTCTTCTGGGCTTTGATCTCTTCGTCGAGCCGTTTGCTGAGGGTCCGGCAGGTGTTCTCGATGTCGTTGGCCATATTCTGATCATTGGTAGCACTGAGGGCGGTATCGGCCAGACCGCTCATGATTTCAATCAGAAACCGCTTCATATCCACCACCTCCATGTCTTTAGTCCAGAGGTCAATCTTGAGCGTACTGTTGTGGTAATGGTCCCAGAGTGAAATGGCAATGGCCCGCGTGTCGCCCAGGCCCTCGTTAGGGTTATCGGTAGCGTCCCAGTAGATTTTTTCGGGTACGTTCTCGTTATCGAGTTCAACCGAGAAGTTGATATCAGACTTTTTCATTCGGCAAAGGTAAGGAAGAGGTTTTTCTTTGGGCCACAGAGATGCACCAAGACGCACAGAGTTTCACAGAGAAAAAATCTTGGTGAATCTTTGTGAAACTCTGTGCGTCTCTGTAGCGAAAAAATTACTTACTCCCGAAGACCCGCTTCAGCAACTCGCTTGTGCGCTCTAAAGGGTTCTCGCGGATTTTTTGCTCTTCCTGCGCTACCAGCACGAACAAACCATCGACGGCGCGGTTAGTGGCGTATTCGGTCAGGTTCGGGCTTACGCGCTGCACAAACGGCAGGCGGTTGTAGATCGTTGTGAGGTCGGCGTAGTAGCGGGTGACGTTGTTTTTGGCCAGCGTACTGTCGATAATCGGCGTGAACTCGCGTACCAGTTCCTGACCTGACGTCCGGCGCAGATACTGCGTAGCCGCGTCATTCTGCCCACGCAGAATACCAACCGCGTCGCCGATGCTCATCGACGTAATGGCTTTCACAAATACGGGTTTGGCTTTTTTGGCGGCATCTTCGGCGGCCCGATTCAGCGACAGTTCAAATTTGTCGACCTGCTTGTTGAAGCCCAACTGCCGGAGTTTGTCGGCTACATTCTGGGCTTCGGGCGGGAACGCAATGCGCAAGAGCGGGTTTTTGTAATAGCCATTCAGGGCCGATGCCTGGTCAGAACCTTTGCTGATGCCTTTGGTCAGTGCTTCGCGTAAGCCCGAGGCAATATCGCCACTGCTCAGCCCACCGCCCGACGACGTGGTGGTGATGACCTGATCGAGTAGCTGGCCAAAAAAGCCGCGTTTGGGCGCTGGGGGTTGGGTTTGCTCTGTACCGGTGCTGGTTTTGGTAGTGTCCTGCGCCAGCGTAGGCTGGACGAACAGGGCGGTCAGACAAACCGCCAGCCCAACTATTGTGTTCCTGTTTTGCATTCGTTTCATAATCGGTTTGATGGCCGCCAGTGTCGATAGTTTAACGAACTTGCCCGGCCAAACTCGTGGAGTGTACCTTCACATTACTTATGACCAACACCATCCGCGCCGAAGTTGTCACCATCGGCGACGAAATTCTCTTCGGACAGATTACCGATACCAACACCGTCTGGATCGGTACCGAACTCACAAACATCGGTATCCGCGTAGTACGCAAAACCTCCGTCGGCGATCAGCAAGAGGCCATTTTGCAGATTCTCCACGAAGCCCATCAGCGCGCCGACGTTATCATTATCACCGGTGGACTGGGCCCCACCAAAGACGACATCACCAAGAAAACCCTCTGCGAATACTTCGGCGTCGGCATGGTACGCAACCCCGACGCGCTGGCGCTGGTGACGGATTTTTTCGAGAAACGGGGACGCGAAATTACCGAGATCAACCGGGGTCAGGCCGATCTGCCCGCCAACGCGGTATATCTGCAAAACGATTGGGGAACGGCGCCGGGCATGTGGTTCGAGCAGGACAATACGGTATATGTATCCCTGCCGGGGGTGCCGTTTGAGATGAAGCACCTGATGAGCAATCGGGTGCTGCCAAAGCTGACAGAACGGTTTGATCCGCCCATTATCAAGCACAAGATGATTCGGACGGTGGGTATTGGCGAGTCGTTTCTGGCTGAGCGCATTGCCGATTGGGAAGATAACCTGCCGCCCCACATCAAACTGGCGTATCTGCCCCATTTCGGTCAGGTGCGGCTCAGGCTCACGGCCACCGGCACCGATGAACCCACGCTGGACCGCGAACTGGCCAATGAGGTAGCGAAGGTGATGCCGCTTATCAGTAAACACGTCTATGGCTACGACGCCGACGAACTCGAAACGGTCATTGGCCGGTTGCTGATGGATAAAAAACTGACGCTTGCCACCGCCGAAAGTTGCACTGGTGGCTACGTGGCGTCGCGCATCACAAGCGTTCCCGGCTCGTCGGCCTATTTCTTAGGGAGTATTGTCAGCTACAGCAACGACGTAAAAATCAATCAGCTGGGTGTTTCGCCGGAGACGATTCAGCAGCAGGGTGCCGTGAGTGAAGTGGTCATTACCCAAATGGCCGAGGGCGTTCGGAAGGTTCTCAACGCCGATGTTGGCATTGCTACCAGCGGCATTGCCGGACCCGACGGCGGTACGCCCAACAAACCCGTCGGCACGATCTGGATTGCCGTCTCGACCGATCAGCGTACCGTTACCCGCTTGCTTAAACTTGGTCCTTACCGTGACCAGAACATTCAGCTAACCGCTACCTATGTGTTAAATTTGTTGCGGGAAACAATTAGCGAATGAGTGCATTAGTGAATATTGCTGACGCAGCATTCACACCGTTTCAATGGGCCGGTTCAGGCATTCACTCATTCGCTCATTCACTCATTCACTAATTGCCCTATGCTCATCGACATGGTAATGCCCAAAATGGGCGAAAGTATAATGGAATGCACGGTCATCACCTGGCTCAAACAGCCCGGCGACCGTGTGGAAGCCGACGAGTCGGTGCTGGAAGTAGCGACCGATAAAGTCGATACGGAAGTACCAGCTCCGCAAAGTGGTATTCTGAAAGAATTGCTGGTAAAAGATGGCGACGTAGTGGCCATTGGCGCGCCCATTGCCCGGCTTGAAACCGAAGAGACCGTTGGCAACGATACCGCACCAGCTCAGAACACGCCATCGACAGCAACGGAACAGATAAATCCGAATCAAACACCCGTTGGCGTGGGCGACGTAGCGAATGTTCCTGAACCAGAAGCGTCGCAGACGGAGGTGTCAGAATCAGCCCGCGAACTCGAAACGAGTATTGTGGCCATGAGCAGCCGCCCCACCAAAGCTGTAGCTACCTCGCCCACTACGCTGGCGGGCGACGCGCCGGTGTTTGCCGACCGGTTTTACTCGCCCTTAGTGCTGAACATCGCCAAAGAAGAAGGCATCAACCGCGCCGAACTTGACCGCGTTCCCGGCTCCGGCAGCGAAAACCGCGTCACGAAGAAAGACATGCTCGACTACCTCAAAAACAGAGAGCAGCGAGCAGAGGCAGGCAGTGGTCAGCCGGAAACTACCAACGTTCCAACAGGTAGTGTGGCAACGGCGGAGCCTCAGCAAAAGAACGTTGCCCAAAGTAAATCGACGTCTTCGCTGAACGGTCAGACTGACATTGTGCAGATGGACCGGATGCGGAAACTGATTGCGCAGCGGATGGTGGAATCCAAGCAGATTTCTCCCCACGTCAGTTCATTTGTCGAAGCCGATATGACCAGCGTGGTCGAGTGGCGGTCGCGCCAGAAGGAAGCGTTTAAGCAGAAGACCGGCGAAAATCTGACCTATACGCCCATTCTGGTACAGGCTATCGTAAAAGCCATCCAGGACTTTCCGATGATTAACGTCTCGGTCGAGGGCGATTCGATTGTGGTAAAAAAAGCGATCAATATCGGCATGGCGGTGGCGTTACCGAGTGGTAATCTGATTGTGCCGGTTATTCATAATGCCGATCAGTATAACCTTGCGGGCCTCACGAAGCGCGTGAATGACCTGACCAGACGCGCCCGCGAGAATAAACTTACCGCCGATGATCTGGCGGGTGGTACCTACACCATCTCCAACATCGGCACATTTGGTAATCTCATGGGGACACCCATCATTATGCAGCCGCAGGTGGCCATCATGGCGTTTGGGGCTATTGTCAAGAAACCCGCCGTAGTGGAGACTCCACAGGGCGATTTTATCGGTATTCGGCAACTTATGTTCCTCTCGCATTCCTACGATCACCGCGTAGTGGACGGTGCGCTGGGCGGGCAGTTTGTCCGGCGCGTAGCCGATTATCTGGAGCAGTGGTCTGAACCATCCTGAACCATCTTGAACCAGGATTTTCACAGGATTTTGACGATTAACAGGATTTGCTGATGCCGGATGGTCCTGTTAATCGTTTGAATCTTACTGAAATCCTGGTTCAGAAATCCTGTAAAAATCTTGGTTCAGACATTCTTTTAATCCTGTAAAAATTCTGGTTCAGATGAAACAACGCATTGCAATCGACATGGATGATGTCATGGCCGACACCCACGCCAAATTCGTTCGCCTGTATCTGGAAGGCGAAATGCCCCGCTACACGCTTGATGAACTGAAGGAGAAGTCCTTTCACGAACTGTTCGATGAAGATGAATACCGGGCCATTTCGCAGCGGGTGTATGAGCCGGGCTTCTTTCGCGATATTCCGGTCATGGAAGGGGCGCAGGACGTAATGGCCGACCTAATGCAACGCTACGAAATATTTGTTGCCACGGCGGCTCAGGAGTTCCCCAACTCACTACGCGAAAAATGGGACTGGCTGCACGAGTACTTTCCGGCCATTTCGTGGCGAAACTACGTGTTTATGGGCGATAAAAGCATTCTGAATACGGCCTACCTCATTGATGATATGCCCCGTAACCTGCGCACGTTTCAGGGCGAGGGCCTGCTCTTCGATGCCCTGCATAACCGCGAAGACACCGGGTTTCGGCGCGTAAAATCCTGGCAGGACATAGCGAAGGTGTTATTATAAACTGGTTGGCTGATGATGTAGCCCGGACCTCCCGGTCCGGTAGCCGCAAAGCTAACAGCGTAGCGCGTTGTCTCGGCCTTACGGTATATGGTTAACTATGTAGTCAGTCTTTTCTCAGCCTTTGGCTACCGGACCGGGAGGTCCGGGCTACGAATTCAAATTACCCGAATAACGGTATGGAAGCGAACGAAAAACAGGACCGGATTATCGACGCCCGGATGAAGCTAAAGCGTCGGTTTGAGGAGAAGATGGCCCAAACGCCGTCTGTCACCGACCTAAAGCCGCGCGGTTCCGGCCCGCTCAACCGCCACGGTATGCCAGCGGTTCCGGTGGGGCAGACCGTTACCACCAAGTGGCCCGTGCTGGACCTCGGCTACCAGCCCGACATTCCGCTCGACAAGTGGCAGCTCAACATTGACGGGGAAGTAAACCACCCGACGCGGCTCAAATGGGATGACCTGATGGCCCTGCCTCAACTAGAAGATACCAGTGATTTTCACTGCGTCACGACCTGGTCACGCTTAGATGTGCCCTGGGTGGGCGTTCGGTTTATGGACCTGGCTGCGCTGGTCGACCCCAAAGGTTCGGCTACGCACGTGATGTGCTACGGATACGACGGTTACGCAACCAACGTATCGCTCGAAGAAGCCCTGAAACCCGATGTCCTGCTGGTTCACACCGCCGACGGTCAGCCCCTGACCCGCGAACACGGCGGCCCGCTGCGCATGATTACGCCCCAGCTTTACGCCTGGAAAGGCTCGAAGTGGATCAAGCGTATCGAGTTCCTGACCAAAAACAAACACGGCTTCTGGGAAGAACGCGGCTACTCGGATACCGCCTACCCCTGGCGCAATGACCGGTATTCGTGACTACCCTTCTATAAATCCATAACAAATCAGGTGGCAAATGGTCATCTGGGCGTCTTCGACCCGGCCATAATGGGTGTCGTCAATAACGATGACCTCGTGGGCGATGTCGGCAATGCGGCCCCGTTTGCCACCCACCAGACCGATGGTAGTCAGGCCGTTTGCGTTGGCCCATTCAACGGCTTTGACTACGTTGGGCGAGTTGCCGCTAACGCCAAGGGTCAGCACTACATCGCCGGGCTGGGCGTAGTTCTGGAGTTGGCGCAGATAGATGTCTTCGTAGGCGTAGTCGTTGCCAATGGCCGTAATCCACGACAGGTTTTCGTTCAGCGACATACACCGAAACCGCTTGCCACCGTCCTGACTCACCAGTTTATCAGACGCGCTCTTGCCGAGGTCGGTGATGAAGTGCGATACGTTGGAGGCACTGCCGCCGTTACCAAATGCAAATAACTGCCGGTCTTCATCGCGGCACTTTTTGATGAGGTTGATGATGTGTTCCACCTGTTCCAGCGGAATGGCCTCATACACGGCCTGCTGCCGCTTTATATACTGCTGAAAGTAGGGGAGGGTCATTTTTTTGAATGATTCATAACTAATTCCAACGCGCCAACAGGTACGGCGTCTTCGCCGAGTTTGGCCAATAACACTACCGGGGGGGGCTGGAACGAGAGCATTACGAAGCGCGGTAATGCCTGCCGGACAGCCGCCCGTAATGGCTCGCCAATGCCGGACAGACCACCCCCCAGCACAATGGCGTCGGGATGGAACAAATGTACTACGTGCGACAGCCCCAACGCCAGCACCGAACCAATCTGCTCGATCAGCATCCGTGCTACGGGGTCACTTTTCTCGTAAGCCGGGTGCAGAAACCGCGCCAGCCGGTCGGGGTTGTCATTGGTGCGCTGTGCTTCCAGTACCAGTTTTTTTAGTGCGGAGTCATCGGGAAGTTGCGGCAGCAGGTCCCGGATTTGCCGGTCAATGGCCCAGCCCGAAACGGTTTGTTCGAGTGTTTGTCCTGGCGTGGATTTGCCGGGCGAGTCTACGCTGGGTGGTACGAGCCAGAGATGACCAATTTCGGCTTCGCCCGGTGCCGCTCCGTGATATAGCTGACCGTCCACAATCAGGCCACCGCCAACGCCACTGCCCAGTGTTATGTAAAAAACCGTTCGGAAACCTGTGGCTACACCGCGCCGGGCTTCGGCCAGCGCGGCCACATTGGCGTCGTTCTCGATTCGTACGTGCGCACCCGGTACTTGCTGTTGCAGCCAGTCGGCCAGTTGAAAACCTGCCCAGCCGGCTATCTGATGTGAGTTGGCAATACGTCCGGTTTGCCAGTCGAGCGGCCCGCCAAACCCCACGCCGATGTTTTGCGGAAGTTCGGTAAGTTGTGCGATGGTATCGGCAATACGCTGCAAAATATCACTGGCACCCCGCTCAGGATCAACGGTATAACGAAACCGCTGGTCGATATGCCCGGTCAGATTGCTGGTAACGAGTTGTAGTTTTGTGCCGCCAATTTCAATACCCAGATTCATCGGTTATGGAGTGATGCCCGTAAATTAACTGAACGAAGTACGCTTATTGGGGGCGCATGGTGGCACGGCCTACGTAAATTTCGTCGCTCTTTAGCGGAATCGTGGTATAAAACTGGTAGCCGTTCTGTACGTAGCGCAGCATTACGTTGCCTGACTTGCCGGGCTGTGCGTAGGGCTGCGTGGCGGCCACCAGTATCTGATCGCCGTTGACAATAGCCCGCACAAACGGCAGATTACGGGTTTTGAGCTGGTTAGCGTTGTACTTATACCACGTTTGTCCGCCATCGTAAGAGCATTCTGTATTCTCGTTCAGGTAGGTTTCGCGGCCATTGAATACATCGCCGTGGTGTTTGAAGAGCCTCCACAGGCCGTGAACATAATGCTCGTAACAGGCGTAGTGCCGGTCGTTGCCGGTGCCGCCCCGCGCCAGATCATTGGGCGACCGCGTGTTAGGTGTCAGATCCCAGTGATCGTCCCAGAGAACGGCACCGTAAGCACCCGTAAACCAGTAAAATACGCCCATCCCCTCGGCAATGGCCGGTGGAGCCGCGTGTTCGGCCTCATTACTGCGATCAAAAGCGGGACTCTGTGTATTGAAGAGCCACTGCCAGGCAATCCGCCTTTTAGGTGATAATTTACCGTTCACTTCCTGCTCACTCAACAACGATGCCAGCCAGTGACGACCATTGTCGGCGGAGTGATCGATGGTATAATCAAAATCGGGATAAACGTAGTAATTACCCGGCATTTGAAAATCGACGTAGTCAGCAAAAGATTTGCCCACTATATCATTGGGCATACCCCGTTGCTGGCTGGTGGCAGTTTGCTGCGCTTTGGCGGTCCAGAGCCACTCGGAGGTGGCCTGGTAATCTTCCTTCCTCGAATAGCCCATACTATAGTGCGGGTACGGACCAATAGCTCCGATCTCGGTCTGGCTGCTTACATTTTCCTTTATCGTTCTGAATAGATAGGTAAAGAGATTGGCTTGTTCCTGTCGGTCACCTACTTTGCCCATGTCGTTTTCGATATCAATGAACATCATGCCGTATGTGCTTTTCATGCCGCCGGGCGGGCAGTCGCCAAAGCCCACGCAACCACCCTGTAGCTCCATTGCGGACTGGTAAACGGTATTACGGCTGGGTCGGGCATTGGCTGAAGGGAGAACGCGGTACGTTGTGTTTGAGGCATGAACGCTTTCTCTGGCCCACTCCAGCCCAAAGTTCTGAACAAAGTAATCACCATAGATAACAAATGCCCGCTGACTTTGCTTCAGTCGGCTGTGCCAGCCTTTAGGTGGAAAGCCGTCGCTCCATATTTCCTCATTACGCACCATTCGGCCCTGATCTATAGACGAGAACCCACGCCGAAACAGTTTACTCCAGTCCTGCTGTACGTGCAGATTTCGTCCGGCTCCGGAAAAAATCAGTCTTTTGGTTGCGGGCAGCGTAAAGTCTCCTACAACGTCTAAGTTGTAGTAACCCCGGCGTGTGGGTGGCGTGGGCGTAAAGCGGGCGCGGGGCGTGGGCGTAAGCAATGTCTGCGCCGGTAATGACCCCTGCTGGTAAACGGCAACGGGTTCGGGCAGGGCAGATGACCGGCTCAGCCAGACCCCCGCACTGGCAAAGGCAACAGCGGTACCTAACAGCAAAAATTTCATCGGACGTGTCAAAATGAGGGAGTAAAAAAGAGAGTAAAAAGAGGTGTACAGTGCAAAGGGTATATGGAATCGGCGTCAGCAATGTACCCTACATCCTTTACACCTTACACCTTTGATTACTCGTCGATGTACCGTTTCGTAATGGGCTGATACGAGTCAATACGCCGGTCGCGGAAGTACGGCCAGGTGGTGCGGTACTTGTCGGTCAGGGCCAGATCGATGGTTTGTACGTGTACCGTTTCCTCGTCGTGCGGGGCCAGATACAGCAGCGAACCGAACGGATTGGCCACGAACGAGCCGCCCCAGAACTGCTGATCGGCTTCGCGGCCCACGCGGTTTATGGCCACCACATGAATGCCGTTGGCAATGGCGTGGCTCCGCTGAATGGTCTGCCACGCATTGTACTGTTCGATGTTTTGGGCGGGGTCCGGCTCGCTGGTATCCCAGCCAATGGCCGTGGGATAAATCAGTAGTTCAGCTCCCATCAGGGCCGTAATCCGGGCGGCTTCGGGGTACCACTGATCCCAGCAGATCAACACCCCAATCCGGGCAAATTTCGTGTCGAAGACTTTATAGCCTAAATCGCCGGGGGTGAAGTAAAACTTCTCGTAATAACCCGGATCGTCGGGGATATGCATTTTGCGGTACTTGCCGAGGTAGCTGCCATCGGCGTCCAGCACGGCGGTGGTGTTGTGGTACAGCCCCTGCGCCCGCTTCTCAAACAGCGACGCCACAATGACCACGCCCAACTCGCCCGCCACGGCGGCCAGCCGATTGGTGGTGGGGCCGGGAATGGCTTCGGCCAGGCTGAAATTGTGGTGGTCTTCCACGTCGCAGAAGTACAGCGAGGTGAATAACTCCTGCAAACAGACAATCTGCGCCCCCTGCTGAGCCGCTTCGCGAATGCCGGTTATGGCTTTCTGAATATTGGTTTCCACATCGGCCACGCAGCTCATCTGCACCAGCCCGATATTGACGTTCTTAGACATACTGCAAAAATAAGGCGTTCCCCATTGGAGTGGAGTGAAAATTACTTTAACACAGAGGAAGGGAGATTAACACAGCGAAAACAGAGAGAATTTTCCTCCATGTTCTCTGTGCCAATCTCCCTTCCTCTGTGTCAACAGGACTACAACACGCCCCGTTTCATCTCTTTCCCGGCGAAATCGGCCGCGCGGGCGGTGATGGCCATGAAGGTAAGCGACGGGTTTTGGGTGGAGGTCGAGGTCATGCAGGCCCCGTCGGTAACGAACACGTTTTTGCAGCTGTGCAGTTGATTCCACTTATTGAGCAGCGATGTTTTGGGGTCTTTACCCATCCGAACGCCCCCCATCTCGTGAATGTCCAGCCCCGGTGCTTTGTCGGGTTTGTCGTGCGTCTGAATGTTGATAAAGCCCGCTAAGGTCATCATTTCGGTCATCTGCTCATGAAAATCCCGGATCATTTTCTCGTCGTTGTCGTCGTAAGCTACCGAGATAGTCAACTGCGGAATACCCCAGGGATCAGTCAGGGTAGGATCGAGCCGGACGTAGTTGGATTCTTTCGGGATCGTTTCGCCCATCATATGCGACCCGGCCCGCCAGTTGTCGTACTTCGGTTTCATCAGGCTAGCTTTCAGGTCTTCGCCCATGCCGGAGGTGTCGGCGTTGGTACCGCGGTAGGCACTGAACCCGGCAGCGTAGCCGCGCAGAAAATCAGTTTCCTGCTTCTTCACGTTGCGGAAACGCGGAATGTAGCTGCCATTGGGCCGGATGCCCTCGGTGGTCGTATCCTGAAAACCCTCGTGTTCGCCGGAGATCGTGGTGCGGAAGTTGTGGAATGCCACGTACTTGCCCAGTAGTCCGCTGTCATTGCCCAGCCCGTTGGGGAACCGCTTCGAGGTGGAGTTGAGCAAAATCAGGTTAGAGTTCAGCGTAGCGGCATTGACAAAGATAATCCGGGCGTAATACTCGGTCATCTGTTTGGTATTGGCATCGATAACCCGTACCCCGGATGCTTTGCCTTTCGCTTCGTCATAGATAATCGAGTGAACGACGGAGTCGGGCCGGAGGGTCATCTTGCCGGTTTTGGCGGCCCAAGGCAGGGTGCTGGCGTTGCTGCTGAAATACCCGCCGTAGGGACAGCCCCGCTGGCAGAGCGACCGGTTCTGGCACTGCGCCCGGCCCTGCTGGTAGTGAATAGCCTTTGGTTCGGTCAGGTGCGCACAGCGACCAATGATGACGGGGCGCGTGCCGTTGTAGTGCTTCGTCATTTCGCTACTGAAGTGCTTCTCCACGCACGACTGCTCATGGGGTTTCATGAATTCGCCGTCGGGCAGGGCGTCGATGCCGTCTTTGTTGCCCGAAATCCCGGCAAATTTCTCTACGTAGCTGTACCACGGAGCCAGGTCGGCGTAGTTGATGGGCCACTCCACCGCGAAGCCGTCGCGGGCGGGACCCTCAAAGTCGTACTGCGACCAGCGTTGCGTACCCCGCGCCCACATCAGCGATTTGCCGCCCGTCTGATAGCCCCGAATCCAGTCAAAGGGTTTTTCCTGTACGTAGGGGTGTTCGGCGTCTTTAACGAAAAAATGATTGGCGTCTTCCCGGTTAGCGTAGCAGCGGCTGGCAACGGGGTTGGCGTCTAGGTAGTCTTTATTGAGCGAACCGAGGTGGTCAAACTGCCAGGGTTCCATCATGGTAGTAGGGTAATCCACAATGTGCCTGACGTCGCGGCCCCGCTCCAGCACGAGTGTACGCAGGCCTTTGCCGGTAAGCTCTTTAGCGGACCAGCCGCCCGATATGCCGGAGCCAATGACAATAGCGTCGTAGGTGCGGTCTTTAGCGGAATTTATATTTAGAAAAGACATGAAATACAGAGATAGAATGCTTGAAAATCAGGAGGTGAATCGAGCTTATTTATGCCGGAATGGATACGCAGCCGTGGTAAAAACCGGGTGCCATGACGTATTTCTTCACGTTTACCAGATAATACTCCGAACTGGTGTAGCCCCGAATAGTCAACGGCTTCATCAGTTCGACAAACGCTTTTCCTACCGGGTCGGTAGAGGCCGCCATACTGGTCAGTACGGCCATACGCTGGGTGGCGTCGCCATCGGCAAAGCCTTTGCCATGTAGCTGCCGCGCCGTAGCATCGGTCAGAGCGAGGCCCTGCTCCAGCGACTGCTGCGCGGCTGGCCCGTAACAGTCCCGGATGATGCGCATGGCGTATTTGTGGACGTTCGTGGCTTTGGCTCCCGGTGTATCGGTTTCGGGGATAAACGTCTCGACAATTTCAGCCAGCAGGCTCTCCTGGTCGAGAGATAGGGTGGCGACGGAGCCGATCGATTCGGCAGTCCAGCCCGACGCCCAGGCGGGTAAGCTAATCAGACCGCCAAAGGCCACGGCCACGTTTTTGAGGGCAGAACGTCTTTGCATCGTTCAGAAAGAGAAAGTAAGAAGTATGTTAGAAACGGGAAGTTAGCTATTTTAGCACGGTAATCAAAGGTGTAAACCCCGACTGTCTTACTGACCGTATTGGCTACAGACGGTAAGTTTGGGCGGTAAATACCTTGCCTCGATACGTAAACGCTGATTGTAAACGAACTATGCCGACTCGCCGGAATTTTCTTCAGGCTACCGCTCTGACCACTGTCGCAGCCGCTTTTTCGCCCCATGTTTTGCTGTCGGCTACGTCGCCCAAAAAGGATAAACTGGGCGTAGCGCTCGTGGGTCTGGGCTATTACAGTACCGATTTGCTGGCTCCGGCTTTGCAAAATACTAAACACTGCTACCTCGCCGGCATCGTGACCGGTACGCCCGCCAAAGCCGAGAAATGGAAAAAACAGTACAACATTCCTGATAAAAACATTTACTCGTACCAGACCTTCGATCAGATTGCCAATAACCCCGATATCGACGTGGTCTATGTCGTACTTCCCCCGTCCATGCACGAAGAATACGTAGTGAAGGCGGCTAAGGCGGGTAAGCACGTGTGGGTAGAAAAGCCGATGGCCGTAACGGCAACCGAATGCCAGAACATGATCGACGTCTGTAAAAAAAACAAGCGGGTGCTGACCGTAGGCTACCGGCTGCACCACGAACCCAACACACAGGAATACGTAAAAACGCTCCGCGACGGTAAAATTGGCGATATCCAGCTGGTGAGCTGCTCAGCAGGCTACTACGATGGACGTACCGATCACTGGAAACAGAAAAAGGAAATGGGCGGGGGCGTCATGTACGACATGGGTGTGTACGTATTGCAGGGCGCGCGGCTGGCCACTGGCGAAGAACCCATTGCCGTAACGGCGCAGCAATACACCACCCGACCCGACGTCTATAAAAACGGACTGGACGAAACCAGCATGGCGCAGTTGATTTTCCCCGGCGGGGCGCGGGCGGCAGTGCAGTCAAGCTACGGTATGAACATGAACTTTCTGGACGTGACCGGCTCAAAAGGAAAACTACGCATGGAACCCTACTCTGCTTACAACGGCCTGAAAGGAAGCTGGAACGGTAAAGGCGGTAGCGGCATCATTGAACACGCCTATGCCGCGCCGTACCAGCAAACGCAGCAGATGGATAACGACGCCCTGGCGATTATGCAGAACAAGCCCGTTCTGGTACCCGGCGACGAAGGACTGCGTGACATTAAAATTGTGGAAGCTATTTACGAAGCCTCCCGGACGGGCCGCGAAGTGAAAATCAGTTGATTAGGGTTAGGCTGTTTTACTTGTACGGCATAACTCCGATAACTCTATACTATACCTGCGTTGTATCGTCGGCAGATTCTGGCGAGTTTCGCCCATTAATCCCGTACTCGTATGCAACCTGCCGATTTTACTCAACTCCCCGCCCAACAGCAACTCGATACGCTCTATTTCTCGGGCGATATTCTGGCCAACCGCTACGAGGATGACGCTATTTTCCTGCTTTATAACCTCCGCGACTTCTACGTCGAACTCCGCTACGACGCTTACCATAGCAAACTCCAGAACGTAATTGCCTTCCGCGATACCGACAAGCTGGAGCCGTATTTGCCGTATCTCGCGTAGGGTCAGACGTTCAGCCAGTACGATAGCTTCAGGATCAGTGCGCGGTTTTTGCTGCCGAACGTGCCGGGCAGGTAGTTTTCCTGATACACTACAAACAGGTCAGACACGGGTGCGTACCGCCATTGCAGCCGCGCGTTCAGGTTCACGTTGTTGGTCTGATTATTGAACTGCATGAACGTAGTCAGGAAAATACTGCGCGAAAATGTTACGTCAACGCGCGGACCGACCAGCAAATATTCGGCTGACTTATACGGCTCCGGCAACCGGATATTGTTGTAGTCAGCCACAACGCTGACGGCACCGTAGGGCTGAAACCGGTACTGTGCTGTAACGGCCAGATTGGTATTTTTGCCGTTGAAATACCCGCCCGAATACGCATCGAACTCTGCATTTAGTCGTTGGCGTTTGTCGGTAGCGAAGTTGGCGAAGAAGCCGCCCGTTTTATAGGAGGTGTTCTGGGCCAGTTCCCGCCCGTCTGAATTGGTCGGATCGAAGGGAAAAAACAGGTAGGTGTACTGGCGGGAGTAGCCAGCGTAGCCCTCAGCCGTATTTCTGAACTGCACCGAATAGCCATAGTCTGCCGAGCGGTCGGTCACCCGGCCACCAATGTTGCGGATCAGCCCGGCCCCCAGATACGCTCCGTGCGAAATAAGCGCCCGGTTGCCCTTCACGTAAAACGTCGTTGTGTTTTCGGTATAAAACCGCCAGAAACCCAGGCGCGGTACGTAGCCTACGTCATTGACGCGGTAGTTCTGACCAACGTATTCGTACAGGCCCGACAAGGAAACGTTTCGGCTGGTGTAAAGCAGATTGGCACCGTGCGTCAGCGCATCATTGAGCGCGTAGGGCTTGATGGCTTTCTGAAAAAACACCTTACCACTCCAGCGGTTATCATCGGTTTGCAGATTGTATTCCAGCCCGCCAATGCGTGTAAACTGGCTGCTGTCTGCCGGGCCGCCTACCCGCTGTCGGTTTGCCAGAATAGCCCCGATATTGGACCGGCCAAAAACCTGCCGTTGTACCACGGCCACGGTGTAATTTTGTCCATCAATGCCTTCTTTGGCCCGAGTTGCCGTTTGCGTATTCAGCAACCCTATTCGCCAGTCGCGACCTATTTTGCCGCTTAGTCTGGCACCATACACCAGCGGATTCTGCACAATAACGCCCGTACTGGTATCCCGCGCAATACCGATCCGCCGACTGAAAAACGGACGTATCTGCTCCGAACCGAAGTTGGCAAACAGGTCCTGATTCTCGATAAAGAACTGCCGTCGTTCCGGATAAAAAATCTCGAAGCGGCTTAGGTTCGTTACCTGCTGATCGGCTTCTACCTGCGAGAAATCGGGATTCACGGTCAGGTCCAGATTCAGCGAGGGCGTAATGCCGATTTTGGCGTCAAACCCTATGCCGGGCTTAAATTCGCTCGTGCCGCCTTCGTTGCGCCCGTCGATGTACCGACCACTTGTGTACGGAATCAGTGAGATGTTGGGGCCGGGATTGGGGAGGGGCGTGCTGAACCGGACCGTGTCGGCAAAGGCCATTGCTGAAATCCGCATAGCCACCGGCACCCGTTTCCAGGCCGTCCGCTGGTTATTTTTGAGGTCGTGCCGGGCAAAATTCATCAGAAAAAACGACGTGTTTTTCCGATACCGGATCGTCTTGAGCGGAATCATCAGCTCGGCCTGCCAGCGGTCATCGAACACCCGCACCGCTGACCGCCACTTGTTATCCCATTCCGCAGCTACCCGTTCACCGTTGAACATCTGCCCTTCGCGCTCAACGCCAAACGGGGTCACGTTAAACGTAAAGCCATTGATGCGATCCCCAAAGGGGTCCATATACACCGTAAAGTTGTCGTTCTGGTCCCATTCAAAGTCCCGTTTCAGCGATGAGGCAATGAATGGCTTGCGCCGGTCCTTGTCATAGCAGATCACCGCCACGTATAGATTATGCTGATCGTAGGTCATCCTGACGTCGGTATGGTTGTAGGCGGGCAGCGTATCGTTCGGGAAGTTCTGAACGAAATTGCCCGCCACCGTAGCTCGTTGCCAGGCCGATTCACTCAAATTACCGTCTACCCGAATCAGCGAATCGGTCGGCATGATTAGCAACGACTGCGCAATGACTGGTTTGTAATAGAAAAGAAAAACAAGCAGGAGAGAAGATAAGCGTAAACAAGAGGCCATATAGTCGTAGATGAACGACAAAGCTAATACGCGTCGGCTCGTTCTGGTCGTGAACTGTGGGCAACGGAGTAACTGGTTGATTACTGGTCTGATCCAACCGACATTATTTTTAAGAGAAACAGCCAAAATTGGAACGTAAATTACCAGTGCATGGGTTACATGACTGAAAAAAGGGCGTACCCATAAAATTTTTCGGATTTATTTGGAAACTAATTTTATTGTGTCGTCCTTCGCTTAAATTTTTAACAAGCAATGCAAACAGGAACAGTTAAATTCTTTAATGAGACCAAAGGATTTGGATTCATTAAACCCGATGAAGGCGGTGAAGACATCTTCGTACATGCTTCCGGTCTTATCGATCAAATTCGCGAAAACGACAAGGTTAAGTTCAATGTCGAACGCGGTAAGAAAGGCTTGAATGCCGTGAACGTCGAAATGGCTTAATCGTAAGATACAGATCCCGACACCCGTTGTAAAAACATGCTTCACGGCATGTTTTTTTTTGCCCTCTCGGTTCATACCGCCATTTTTGCCCGTATGAATCCTGATTCCATTGACCAGCGCATTGCCCGGCTCCTCCAAATCAACGTTCGCTCCGTTGCCGCCACCCTCAATCTGCTCAACGACGGTGCCACCGTCCCGTTCATTGCCCGCTACCGCAAAGAAGCGACCGGCCAGCTTGACGAACTTCAGATTGGCCAAATCAAAGACGTACAGCAAAAGCTTCTCGACCTCGACAAACGGCGCGATACCATCCTGAAAGCCATTGACGGGCAGGGAAAACTCACCAGTGATCTCCGCCGAAAAATTGAAACCGCCGACTCGCTCATCGATCTTGAAGACCTGTACCTGCCGTATAAACAAAAGCGCAAGACCCGCGCCATGCTGGCCATTGAGCGCGGGCTGGAACCACTGGCCAATCTGCTCATAACCCAGCGCGAGGCTAATCCTGACCGGATTTCCCAACGCTACCTCACCGACGCCGTACCGACTACCGACGATGCCCTTCAGGGCGCCCGCGACATTCTGGCCGAACGCATTGCCGAAGACCTCGATGCCCGCCAGCGCACCCGTAACCTGTTTGAGCGCGAGGCCATCATTAAAGCTGTGGTTAAAAAAGGCAAAGATGCTGAGGGAGTCAAGTACAAAGATTATTTCGACTATGCCGAACCACTCCGGCGCGTACCGTCGCACCGGTTGCTGGCCCTGCGCCGGGGCGAAGCCGAAGGGTTCCTGAACGTAAGCATCGGCCCCGCTGAGGACGTGGCCCTGGACCGACTGGAGCGGCAGTTTCTCTACCCGAACGGTGCTGCCGCCAGCCGCGAACAGGTAATGCTGGCCATTCGCGACGGCTACAAACGATTGCTGAAGCCCGCTATCGAAACTGAATTTGCCGGACTGTCAAAAACCAGAGCCGATGCGGACGCTATTCAGATTTTCACCACCAACCTGCGCCAGTTGCTACTCAGCGCGCCCCTCGGTCAGCAGCGGGTGCTGGCCATTGACCCCGGGTACCGCACCGGCTGCAAAACCGTTGTCCTTGACGCTCAGGGTAACTTACTCGCCGATACCGTATTGTACCTGTCGCAGTCCGAAAATCAGAAAAACCAGGCTGCGCAAACCGTTCAGAATCTCATTAGCCAGTACAAAATCGACGCTATTGCCATTGGCAACGGTACGGCGGGCCGCGAAACCGAAACGTTTGTGCAGAGTCTGAATCTCGGCAAACCCGTATTCATGGTCAGTGAGCAGGGCGCGTCGATTTATTCGGCGTCGGAGGTGGCGCGGGCCGAGTTTCCTGATAAGGATATAACGGTGCGCGGAGCCGTCAGCATTGGCCGCCGATTAATAGATCCTTTGGCCGAACTGGTTAAGATAGACCCGAAATCTATTGGGGTAGGGCAGTACCAGCACGACGTTGACCAGAGTGACCTGAAACACAGCTTAGACAGTGTGGTAGAAAGCTGTGTGAATCAGGTGGGGGTGTCGCTTAACACGGCCAGCGCTTATCTGCTGCGGTACGTGTCTGGGCTGGGGCCGCAACTGGCCGAGAACATTGTGAGTTACCGGGCGCAAAACGGTGCGTTCGTTTCGCGCGAGCAACTCCGTAAGGTGCCGCGGCTGGGGCCGAAAGCGTTTGAGCAGTGCGCCGGTTTTCTGCGGATCGACAAGGCAAAAAATCCGCTCGACAACAGCGCGGTCCATCCCGAACGGTACGCTGTGGTCACGAAAATGGCCGCCGATCTGAACAGTACCGTACCCGATCTGATGGCACGTTCCGATCTGCGAAAAGAAATCAAACCCGACCGCTACGTTTCTGCCGATATTGGCCTGCCCACCCTGCGCGACATCCTGGCCGAACTTGATAAGCCGGGCCGTGATACCCGTGAGCAATTATCTGCTTTCGAGTATGACGCCCGCGTCCGGTCTGTGGACGATTTGCACGAAGGCATGGTCCTGAACGGGGTGGTTACGAACGTAACGGCCTTTGGTGCGTTTGTCGATATTGGTGTGAAGCAGGATGGGCTGGTACACATCTCACAGTTGGCCAATACGTTTGTTTCGGACCCGAAAACGGTGGTGCAGGTGTACCAGAAAGTAAAAGTTCGGGTGCTGGAGGTGGATACTGCCCGTAAACGCATTGCGTTATCCATGAAAGATGTTTAGGTTTAGAAAACATAACCCAAATTATATGCCTTTTCGCTGGTTTCGGGTCGTCGGCTGGCCTGCGTTGCTCAGCATTTCGCTGCTCACGTCGCTCAATTCCTGCTCCGCATTGCGGTCGTCTGGCTCTTCGGTCAGTCGGCGCGAACCGGCTGGTAAAACCACCACCCGTCGAACGGTTTCGCGCAACACATCACCCCGAAAATCCGCTGCGTCGTCGCACGTGGAGGGTCGGGTTGTGGATAGCCGGACGTACGTAAACCGGTATGTGCCGGAGGTGGTCAAAGTAGCCCGTACCTACACCGGAACGCCTTACCGAACGGGTGGCAACACGGCCAACGGGATCGACTGTTCGGGACTGGTGCAGGTGGTGTTTAATGAGGTGGGGCTGAGGATGCCCCGTATTTCATGGCAACAGTCGGAGGTGGGGCATGAGGTCGAAGTAGCCGAGATCAAGCCGGGCGATCTGGTCTTTTTTGTGCCGGATAAAGGACAGGCGGGCTACGTTTCGCACACGGGCATTGTAACGGAGGTGAATGGTCCCGGCAACATCCGGTTTATCCACGCATCATCGTCGCGGGGTGTACGGGAAGACAACCTGTATACCGATTATTTCAAAGGCCGTTTTGTAAAGGCTCTGCGACCATTTTGACGCAGACACGGCCATACTAAACAGCCCCGCCTTTTGTGAAGGCGGGGCTGTTTGATGAAAGAAAATCAGTGAATTCAAACCACCGGCTCGGCAGTTGCTATGATTTCCTCGAGCGTAGCGCGGTTTTTGTTTTTGAGCCGCATTTCTAAACTCAGTGCTTCATTACGGGTGTCAAACGCCTGCGTAAACTTTATCTCCCAGGGTTTGCCGTCGGCAGTATTTGGGTTAGTTTTGGCGTTGTGCTGCCACAGGCTGATACGCATATCTTTGGCCTGGCCAATGAAGTAGCGGTCGGCAGAGGGGCTGTAAATGATGTAGACGGTGTGCATTAGATATGGTAGCTGGACCAGTATCAAAACTACGGAGATGTTGATCCAAAACAAACATAACCCGACTTAAAGGTCAATTTGACCACATCAGATAAAAAAAACAGGTAGGGATTGACATGCTCTTTTTTTATCCTCATATTTGCACTCTCAAATCAGCAAACGGGGGATTAGCTCAGCTGGCTAGAGCGCTTGCATGGCATGCAAGAGGTCATCGGTTCGACTCCGATATTCTCCACTTGATTATCAGGGGGTTACAGTAATGTAGCTCCCTTTTGTATTACTGGTTTAAACATAGTTAAAACAACCAGTCAATACATGCCAATTTTACTGTTGAATTGCCCTCTTACTTATCTAACTGGCACTCGTCTTCAGTAGGATGATCTATTTAAAGTAAAGCTACAACCTATTGTACATAATAACCGATCTGTAGCTTGTGTCAACTTAATTTCGAACTCCTTCTACTTTGCTCTTCTGATAAAAATTAGGGTCACTACCTGTAAAATTGATTGTGAATACCACTGATTTTCCAGAAAAATCTCCTTCCCCAGTGGTTTTGTAAGCAGGATCAAGTTGGTAAGAGATAGGTTTAAAAGTAAAATGTGTGCCTGACATCTGGGCCGTGTAAAAGGTTTTACCTACTACAAATTGTAACTCTGTTGGATTCACAGCCTTTTGTACTGTAACAGTTCCAGCAGAACGGGTAATGATAGGAGCAGAAGTAGAAGTATAGCTAAACTCTGTGACTTCAGTTGATTTGTAGTCACCCGTATAGTCAGCAGGTGGGGAGTCTTTAGAGCAGCCCAACATTCCAACTCCCAAGAAAATTAAGTACAGTAATCTTTTTGACATACAGGTTAAGTTTTGATTGTTAATTGATTAGTTTACAAAAGTATCCGATTCCTTTTGATTAGCTACCAATACTTAGACAGTCTTCTGAGCTTACAAGGAACTTTACCTATCAAGCTTGTAACCGGCTTGTAATCTGGCGGAAGCTGTTTAAGGCTGATTCCAGATTCTCTACAATATCAGCTGCTAATAGGTCTGGGTTGGGGAGGTTTTCCATGTCTCCCAATGAGTCATCTTTTAGCCAGAAAATGTCTAGACTGGTCTTATCCCGGCTGATTATTTCATCATAGCTGAATTTATGGAACCGGTCTGTCTCCTCCCGTTTATGGCGGTTTTCAGGCTGGTAAGCATCCATGAATCCCTGTAAATGATCTAACCGGAGGGGGTTAGTTTTTAGGGTATGCTTAACGTTAGTCCGGTAATCATAAATCCATACTTCTTTGGTCCAGGGGTTTTTACTGGCTGGCTTATTATCGAAGAACAGGACATTGGCTTTAACACCCTGTGCATAAAATATACCCGTGGGTAGTCTCAGGATAGTATGCAAGTCCGTGCTTTGGAGTAGCTTTTTCCGAACTATCTCCCCGGCTCCACCTTCAAACAAGATGTTGTCCGGTAGGACTACGGCTGCTTTACCGTCAATCTTGAGCAGAGTACGGATGTGTTGCAGGAAGTTTAGCTGTTTGTTGGATGTGGTAGCCCAAAAATCCTGCCGTTGGTAGGTCAGGGCTTCCCGTTCCTGATCCCCGTCTTCGTTTGTAAACGTGATACTACTCTTCTTACCAAATGGTGGGTTAGCCAGTACATAATCAAACCGTTGGGAGGGTAGGGTTATTAAGCTGTCATTCCGTTCAACAGGGGGAGCACTGTTCAGATCACCAATGTTGTGTAGAAACAGGTTCATCAAACATAGCCGGGTTGTATTGGGTACAATCTCCCAACCTTGAAATGTCTCATACTTCAAGAATTTAAGCTGCTCTCGGTCGAGCTCCTGTTTAGCCAGAAAGTCGTAAGCAGCCAGAAAGAACCCCCCAGTACCACAACTTGGGTCAGCTATGGTCTTCATTGGCTCCGGCTGCATACACTCCACCATGGCCCGGATTAATGGTCTGGGTGTAAAGTATTGACCGGCTCCTGACTTGGTATCTTCTGCATTCTTCTCTAAAAGCCCTTCATAAATATCCCCCTTAACGTCTGTATCCAAACCAATCCAGGTTTCCTCATTAATTAACCGGATTAATCTTACCAGTTTGGCCGGGTCCTGAATCTTGTTCTGAGCTTTAAAGAAAATTTGGCCAATCATACCTTCCTGCTTTCCTAACTCAGCCAGGATATGGACGTAATGAATTTCCAGCTCAGCCCCATTCTTATCGGTTAAGCTATTCCAGTTGAATTCCTGAGGTATGTGGGTATCCCGGAGATAGGGGGGCTTACTGTACTCATCGGCCATTTTCAGGAATAGCAGGTAGGTAAGCTGTTCCAGATAATCTCCGTAACTCATACCATCATCCCGGAGGGTGGTACAGAAATTCCAGACTTTTTGAATTAAGCTATTAGCACTCATGAAGTAGCAGGCTGGTTTAATGCCTGGGTTAATTGAATTAGAAGTGTGAAAATTATGTCCTCCTTGGTTCCTCCAGTTATGGACAGGTCAACAGTCCGTATGTGGATCAGCTGATTATCCATCAGTTCTGATGTTACCGTAAATTTCTGTACAGGAGCGGTCTGTTCACCGTAAGCTACGGGGTATAGCAAAAGTACCTGTTTCGTATTTTGCCGGAGAGCATAACTGACCATCTGGTATAAGTCAACCTGGTTAATGCCAGCTTTCTTGCTGGTTTTGTCCCCCCGGAGCTTATACTTGGTGTCCACTACCAGTTTGCTTTTGTCCGGGTAGGTTAGCAGCAGGTCATTTCTTATTTGAAAGACTTCTTCTACTGTTAGCCATTCTGTAGCTTGATTGGTTAATCTAAAGAATAAGGTACTCATGTGGAATTCTATAAATCCAGCTATGAAGTCCTCAAAAACGTAATCCATTGGAACCAGGAAGCAAAAATGTTTCCGGTCTGTGTCTGGCTGATTCAGGTAATTGTCGGATAGGAAGAACCGGCACATGGCCAGACAATCTTCATAATCATTATAATACCGGTTCAACGTCAGAGTGTCACAGTCTTGTACCGTAGCTGGTAGATCATCAACTTCATCCAGTATAAACAATAGTTGCTCTAACTGGTGGTGAGTAGTTGAGAATCGACATAGATTGGTGAGTTTCCGGGCTACGTGTTTGATGATCTGGTTCAGCCGGTTATTGAACTGGAACGGTTCATGGTCACATACCAACTGGTGCCAATTGCCCTTACTAATACTGTCCGTAACATACTGTTGTACGTTTAACTTACCCCGGAGATACGGGACCGTATCAGTAAATTCTTCATACTGGCTGTATGGATGTGAGCTGACTAATTGGTTCGTGAATTGGGCAAAGTAGCTGATTAGAGTTTCTGGAAATTCATCAATGGCTTCATCATTACCCAGCAGATTGTTGAAGGGGAATTTTATCTTCCGGCAGTATGAAAGCCACCAGATAAGGTGTTTCAGGGCTTTATCAGCCTGATCTACCGCAAACAGTTTTGGAAGTATCTGAATAGTAAATCCATTAAACTGAATGAACCCCACGTACTTCCCTGCTCTAATTGTTGTTTCCCCCGTTCTTAGATTTTGTCCGAAGGTTAAGAACGGCTGATTGACTGATTCACTGGTTATTGACTCGTCAAAAAAGAAACGGCTTTGCCACACCTCATCTAAATACTGGTTCAGGTCAGCCAGTGAAAAATCCGGGGGGAGATCAACTGTTACCGTTTGGTTTTCTAACAGATTAAGGGGCTTACTCATCTTGAGCTGTAAGTTGATACGTCAGTTCGTCCCTTTTAACAGGAATAGTAGCTTCACTTAATATCTTCTCAACGAGGTCAGTTCGGCCATTGAAGTATTCCATTAGCAAGGGAATTACCCGGTTGTTCAGAACGGTGTTGATCTGATCGGCAGTTACCCCCATGAAGTAAGCATGACCAATTTGGTAGTCGGCTGATTTCTTGTGGGTGATAATTACCCTGTTCAACCGTTCCAGCAGTTTCCGGGAATGGTCTGATAAGATTTCATAGTTCGGGTTTTTGACCATGAATTCAAACCGTCTGCGGAGAGCAATATCCAGCAGGGCTAATGACTTGTCAGCTGTATTCATGGTACCAATTAGGTACAGGTTAGGTGGTACAGCAAATAGCTCACCCGAAGGTAACGTAACGGTTAACTCATTTTCAGCACCCAGCCGTTTATCTCTTTCCAACAGGGTTATCAACTCACCAAACACACGGGACATGTTGGCCCGATTGATTTCATCAATGATCAGAACGTAGTTTAGTAAGGAGTCATTTTTTTGAACTTCTGTTATCTGTTTTCTCCCCAAATCATTTATTTTTTCTATTACGGGACGGTAATAAGGTTGTAGATTTCCAAGATGATAGTTTTTTCCATAAGTCTTCTTTATGGTATATACGGATAATTCGTGTATACTACCAGTCGGAATTGTAATTATTAATTGTTGTCTTTCTTTATCAAAAGCTGTAATTTTAAAAGAACCACCTCTGGCCATTTTCATAACAATAGGACCTTTGTCTAACTCCGCAGAGAACTCAATAAAGACTTCATTAAAGTTTCGCATTGGCTGGGGAGAGTTCTTCTCTACATTCTGCTGATTCTCGAAGTTTTGTCTAGCACGTTTGGCCATTTTGTAAAATATACCTTCCCGTTGCTTAAACAGCAGACTCCCGGCTGTAACATCTGGCTTCAATCCTATTACAAAATCTTCATACGTATAGCTTTGGTGGAAAGTAACGAAGTCAATCTGACCATCCTGACGGAGTTTATCAAACCGGGCCTTGTTGATTTTATGGTCCTGGTTCTTGTCTCCATCAATGATGTCAACAGACAAATCAATGGTCTCGTAAGTTTTACCTGTTCCGGGTGGGCCGTACAAGATGATGTTCTGAGAATACCTGCTATCAATCACCGTTATGACCTTAACCGGCTGGAGGTTCTGGTGGAAAAAGATCAGATCAATGTCATCCTGCTTAGTTACTTCTCTGATTGTAGATGAGTAAGCAGCTCCTTTCCCGGGTACGCTAAATTCCGTTCTTATCCAATCTACCAACAGGATTCTACCGTCATCCTCATTCCCCGTGACTTCCCCAATAGCTTTTATATCGAGTGTACCCGTATGTCTATTATTGGTTTTAGCAGCCAGTATTGCTCCTACCGGAACATTTTTCACAATGCCTATATATTTATCTTTACCATTTTCCCAGATGCTTTCTTCAATGAACCGGGACAACTGACTACCTACATCATCCCCCTTAGATGTTACTCCAACACAATAGTACTTCATTCCATCTGTTTGGTTTAACGGGTTGTTCTCCTGATAAGCTTCCCACGAGATTTCATAGAATGGACGGGAGTCAGCCTCTTGTACTGTTCTAAGGATTTGCTGGTATTCAGAAAGTGTGTTGTAGTAGGATGGCAAGCCCCGTTTTTCCAGCCAGGGTTTAGTTTGCTTATTTATTGGTAAGTACTTATTAGGTTTTTGGCAGAACAGGGCTTCCGTTAATTTAGCCTTACCTACCATCTTGATTTTCAATACCCGCTCAAACTGGTCAGATGTAACAGTGTTATCATTGATCTGTCTATACAAGGTTTTAAGCTGCTCAATATCATCCGGCTTTCTGTCATAAGCATAGGCAAACATCCATACACTTTGAGCTTGAGAAGTTGGAATTCCGTGTACGTCAGTGGGGGTAGGGGATTCCAAACCCATTTCTTCTTTCAGCAGAGATAAAACGGCTAACCGCTTTGTATCACCCGTTTTGTTGAGAAATGATAAAAAGGTATACGGGTCAATGTCATCCAGCTCTGAGTTATTAGGGTCTCCCTTAGTTAGCCGATCATTTAAGCCCGCTAAATTCTGAACCCTCAGGACCTGCTTTATAAGGTCCAGTAATTCCTTCGGGCTGTACTCAAGCAGTTTTGGACACATTTCCAAGTATAATGGTACCCAGGTAAATGTTAAGTCATTGGCTGGAAATGGCTGTTTTTCGGCTCTATTGATGGTAAAGCCCAATTGAGTCAGGTGTTTCCTGGCTTCTGTACTGTTGAATGATTTCGAGTTAAGCTCTTGGCCATCTACATACGTATGAGCAATAGAAATGACGTATTTTGGAGAATAGACCTTATTGTTTTCCCATAGTTCATAGCCGTTGGCTATAAGTCCACGGTGGTAGTTATTGATACCATCCCTATCAATATCTGAAAGGGCCTCATATACGTGATCAGCCGTGATGTCTTTTAATGCCATTTTTGTAAAGGGTGGATCTTGGGAGGGTTACTTTATTAAAATAGAGACAGCTGGTCCCCCGGTGGGCTACCGTAGTGAGGACTGACGGACTCTCCTATCTTAGCTGATTCAGTCTCTTCCACTTGGTTAACGGGAGCCGTGACTAACTTCCCTTCAAAAGCCTGTTTGAGAATACTTTGCCGGAGATTTTCAGCCCGTACTAATTCCTGCCGTATTATAGCTTCAATGACATCAGCTTCTGACAATCGGGCTTCGATTTCTGAAACTATTTGTATTTGTTCCAGCCTTGATGACAGGGGGAAGTACAAGGTTTTAAACCTTTCTGAGCTGATTTTCTTCTGGGCAACTCCCTGAGTAATAAGTCCAAGTTGTCTTTTTATCAGGCTTGACTCGATGCAATATTGGAAATATTTACGCTCAACAAAAGAGTCCCATACCCTAAATTTCAAACAGTCTGATGTTATAATGCCTTCAGGACGCTCTTCTGGGTAAATAGTAGAATCCCCTGGTGGATCTCCCATTTTAGTAACGAGAATATCCAACGGTTTTACAGAATGAGCTTTTAGTTCCTCAAATTTTTCATCAGTAATATATCGGAGGTTAAGCGTAAAATTTTTCCTCGTAATGTTTTTTACGAATATCAAGGGTACCCCAGAACTGGTGTAGTCATCTACTTTTAGGTTACTACCAAAGGGGCCTATGCCGATTGAATAGTTTTCAGGTGAACAAACATCCTCTGGTTTTACCCAGCACCATTCATTAGGTATATCGAATAGGAATTTTAGGTCTTTGTCATTAATAGATATAATAGTTTTTGTTTTCTTACCTACTTTATCGTTTTCAACAATCCTACTAGTTCGTATATCATTTAGCAGTTCGATACCGGAAGGTGAATTTTTGTTATTTAATCTCCATTCTGTGGTTAATTTACCCTCAAAAGCCCAGTCAAGAACAGCTTGACGGTAAATCTTAAGCCGGGAGAGAGCCGTTTGTAGTTCGTTGACTCCGGCATCCAGCTCAGAGAATAACTCCTCAATCCGGGCTACAATAGCTTGTTGAACGGGTATAGGGGGGAGGGGGATAGTAAGCTCACGAAGTATGTTTTGACTGATATTCGGTTGTGCTCCTCCTGCTCTTTCATCTAATAGTTGAGGTCTTTTGAAGAATAGCAGCCAGTACAGATAATTCTTGTCCAGCAATTTCCCTGGTGTTATTCCGCACACAGCTTGATTAGTAGCTGCATCCATTCCCAAAAAAGCCAACCTTCCGACTGTAGCTCCATAAATAGCAATCAGTAATGTTCCAGACGGAAATATTTTAGCACTCGAATCCTTGATAGCTTCTTCTGAAATATGTTCCTCGGTAGATATGATAATGCCATTCTTGAGTTCCCCTGATTTGACCCAAGGTATTGAACCAGTGTAGTAGCTTAAATCTTTCCGGCTGGGTGTCCCTCCACTCGTAGTTTTACAAACCTCCCCTAATCTCTTCCGAACCCAACCTTCCGGTAATTTTACTTCTGACATAATATGGTTTTGAGCGATAACAGGGCAAGTTGAAAGTGAAGTATTTTGAACAGCCAACCTCGGTAAAATAGTAATGGGTATTGGTATTTAGGATTAAATGAATGAGTCCAGTTCAGGCATTTCATCATAAGTCCTGCCGTTGAGTATCCGGCCTGTTTTCTTCTTATTTGTACCACCCCACTGTTTAAAGAAGAAAGCTACTCCCGCTTTCTCACACTGATCCTGAATGTCAAGTACCCAATCTGAGTTCATAGGACGGGGTTTACGGCCACTTTCTCCTCCCACAATTACCCAGTCCATACCGGTCAAGTCAAGATCAGGTAGTGGCCCAATGAGTGGTTCTAAGGACAGGAATTTTACCCGTGCTCCAGTTTGACGTAACAGATCAATCCGGTCAGTTACCCGGTCATCCTCAACAGATACTCCCATCCAGATATTATGAGTCCATTTCAGTTGAGCATGGTGTTTTAAAAGGACATCACCCCGTTTGGTTAAAACCTGAAAAACGTGCTGAGGATTGTCGTTCATCACAGCAAAGACCTTCTTAATGAATTCTAACGGGACATCTTTGTGGAAAAGGTCACTCATTGAATTCACAAAAACCACCTTTGACTTCTTCCACGTGTACGGTATGCTCAGCTGATCCTCGTGGGTAGCAATTTTAAATCCCTTTTGGTATTTGGGAACCCCCATTGCTTTTAGTCGACGGGACATTACTTCTGCATAACAGAACTTACAACCAGCCGTAACTTTGGTACAGCCCGTAGTGGGGTTCCAGGTCATTTCCGTCCATTCAATACTGGATTGAGCCATAGCTGATTAGTGTTTGAGGTTGTACTTCAGAACTATGTCGTTGGCTATTTTAACAGCTGCGAGATTGTTAGATGCTAAGTACAGATGATACATAGTTGAATTGCTACCATTACGCATTTCATAGGGTCTTGATACATGCTTGAATACTGTGGATAACCGTTCTGAGTACATCCGGTCAATATCTTTCAATGCTTTGGGGTTCTTGTGGAGTACCGTAGTCGATTTACCGAATAAGTCAGTATACGTAGATTCCGTGTAGACATTACTATAGATTAACTCTTTCTGTACACCAAAGAAACTCTCCAGTTTTGTAGCCCAAGTATCAGGGACATCACCCGTTTTAGTAAGTAGCCTGTTTGCTCCTATACCCGTTGGGGCTAATATCCACATATCAACTCCCAGCCCTTTGAGAGCCTCAATTGACTCCCACTTAACATTCATACCATACGGGTCAATAAAGGCCAACACCTTATAATTCAAACCATCCTTACCCTTCTTACCCCTCAAAAAATCAGCCAGGTCAAGGACTTTCTGATTACAATTACCACTGACAATGTACACCCCGCTTTCTCTGATCTTACGGATGCTACTCTCCAACAATCGGGCTTTCTGCTCTTCCAGTTCTACAAAGTAGCAAATATCAAATGGTTTTGGTTGATTGATGGCTGCTATCACGGTGGCTGCTCCGTCATAGGTAGTCTTGTCATCACCCTCAAAAACTCCCGGAGTCATTTTCCCCCTTATAGAAAAATCACCAGTCCCGGCAAACCCATCGAAGTACATGAGTTTCCAGTAAGGATAATCCTTCATTATCTGTAGGTATGCTTTTGCATACTCTTCAATTATACGGATCTTCTGGAAGGTCCAACTTCCCCCAAACTGGTTACTCATCTGGATTTAGGCGGCTAAATACTCGTTCAACTCATCAATCAGGGGGAATGTCCGTTCACCAAACAGGCTCCAGACTTTACCCAATCCCCCCCGTTCAACAAAAGGGGATAAGTCAAAATCATCCCGGTCTAAGTGAATGGACCGGGCAATGGTATCCTTCATCAACCGGAGCCAGTCCATCTGTTCTTCCGTGAATTTAAGTGAGCCAGCTTGCTGCCGGAATACCCAATTCTGGAAATTCCGATTCACGGTCTGGTCATAAGCAGTTAAGACGGGATCTATGTTGAGGACTCGCCGAATCAGGGATACCAACGCTACCAGTTCATTCTTGGGTTGATTCCCGTTTATCCGGTTTCCCTGGCTGGTTTCTAAAACTTCATATGCTTTCCAAACTGTGAAGGGACCTAATGCAGGTTTATCAGTTTTCAGTTTGTCAGCTACTTCCTGAATCATCCGGTACGTCAGTTCTCTACGTCGGTGGGGTTGATTATAGAAAATTTGTAAAGCAATAAGCTCATCTTGTTTTGCTGATAAGTAAGCCTTAAAGTCCTCCACTACTATTTCAGCTTTATCAGCCATTGATGCATCCCACCCAGCAACCAGTACTGTATCCAAGTTAATCCCATCAATTAGCTGATCGTGGGTTCTACGAATACGTTCAATCAGATCCCGGTAATCAGGGTCATCAAAAACGGCAGTAGCTTCCCGAATTAACTCATCCCGGATGTCAGTTAACACAGCTTGTGAAGCAGGTTCACCCGTTTCTTCCTCAATTAGTGCAGCCCGTTCTTCCAGCTTATCAGGATTGTAGGAGTCCAGTAATTCATTAACTACCTGGTTAATTGTTTTCCCCCCGGCTAAGGTGGCCAGTTCTTTCCGTTCAGTCGGGCTAATCTGTTTTTCCAGCCGGGTGAGCCGGTTGGCTAATGAAGTAAGGGTATCTTCCGACGTATCTCCCCCCACGGCTACATTCCAGAGTAAATCTTTCAGGGTTACACCGGGCTTCCGTTCAAGAGGACGGCTATCCGTTTTCATTGATCGACTAACTCCAATGGCATCCACCAGGACAAAATGAGTTTTATTACCAACAGCTGATGGGGTTACTTTGCGGAGATCATCTCCAGGCATGGTACGGGTACCACGGCCCTTCATCTGTTCAAAGTAAGACCGGGATTTTACGTCCCTCATGAATAGTAAACACTCAAGGGCTTTCACGTCTGTACCGGTAGCAATCATATCAACCGTTACAGCAATCCGGGGATTATAGTCATTACGGAATTGAGTTAATACCTCAGAGGGTTTCTCTCCCCCGTCTTTCCCCACACTGTAGGTAATTTTCCGGCAAAAGTCATTTCCTTCCCCAAATACATCCCGGACAGTTTTGATTATATCATCCGCATGGAAATCACTTTTGGCAAAAATCAGGGTTTTGGGGACTTCCTGCCGGTGAGGAAATATCTCTGGTAATCTGTCTTTAAACGTTTGAATAACAGTACGGATTTGGTCAGGATTCACTACATCCCGGTCCAGGCTCTTACCCGTATAAACCGTTTCTTCATCCAACTGCTCCCACCGTTTTTTCCGGGTTTGACGTTCCCGTTTATCCACCCATTCACCTGCTTTAACAACGGCTCCATTCTTAGTGATCTCTGTTTCAATGGAATAGACATCAAATGGTACATTTACCCCATCAGCTACAGCCCGTTCATAGGTGTATTCACTAACCACATTCCGGTTAAAGAAGCCAAAAGTCCGGCCATCTGGTGTAGCTGTTAAACCAATCAGAAACGCATCAAAGTAGTCGAGAACCTGCTTCCATTCATTATATATAGACCGGTGGCACTCATCAATGATGATGAAGTCAAACGTTTCTACAGGTATTTTTGCTGTATAGGTTACCTCCCTGGATTTAGGGGTAACTACTTTCTCGTTCAGAGACTCTTCTTCAGCTGAATCATCAAGTTCTTCTCCCCGGAGTGAGGAGTACATCCGTTGTATAGTACTGATACACACTTGAGAGGCTGGATCAATGTAAGATGACCGGAGCCGCTGAACATTATATAGTTCGGTGAATTTACGGGGATCATCCGGTGGGCTATATCCCTGAAACTCCTGTTCGGCTTGTTCACCTAAATTCCGGGTATCAACCAAAAATAAAATCCGGTGGGCTTTACCGTACTTCAATAATCGGTAAGCTGCTGTAATAGCTGTTACCGTTTTACCTGAACCGGTGGCCATCTGAACTAAAGCTCTGGGTCTATTCCGGCTGAATGATTTTTCCAGATTAGTGAGAGCTGTTACCTGACAATCCCGTAGGTGACGGGTATCCAGTTCTGGAAACTGCTGTATTCGTTCTCGGAGGGTAATACCCTGTTCAAGCCAATTTTTTAGGGTTTCCGGTTTGTGGAAAGTAAATACCTCCCTGGATCGGGGGGCTGGATCACTGGTATCCGTAAAGTGAGTTTCAGTCCCGGTCGATTCATAAATGAACCGGAGAGGTAAGTGGTCTTTCTGCCACTTGAGCTTACTGACAGCATACCGGCCAGACTGTTCCTCTACCGGAGTAAGGATAGTTCCGGCTGCTTTAGCTTCAATAATACCAACTGGTTTACGGTCAATGAAAAGGACATAATCAGCCGGACCGGAATCAGTAGGATACTCCCCAACGGCCACCCCTAAGCTGGCTGAGAAGTTTATGGACTTCATATTTTGTACGGTCCATCCTGCATTAACCAGCATACGATCAATAATCTGCCTAGCAAGTCCTTCGGGAGTCATTTATACATGAATGAAGTACAAAGCCGTAATATAAGTATCAAATGGTTAAGTTACTGCCAAGTTACAAGGATAAAGTTCTAAGTAACGTAACGAACGGTGATGAATGAACCGGAAGCTATCTGACAGACCACAACTCGTAAAAGACAATGGCCTAATTAAATTAAATCATATAAGCATTGTATCATTCATTTACTAAATTAGTTATCATTTAACAGCGGTTCTAAAAAACCCTTTCTGTCTCCGTTAAAGAAATAATTTGCATTAATCCAGTAGGTCGTCTTCCCAGTATCCGATTTATAGATGAAGGATTTTTTTATGAGTTCCCGTACTGCTTTGTTAAATACGCTTTGAGATTTCCATTTACATTGAGTTAAACAAGCATCAAGATCTATCTTAATTTCATCTTTCTTGGGTTTTAGGTTAGCGAGAATATGAATTACTAACTTCATAGCTGGCAAGCTCAGGTCTGCTGCCAATAATTGTGCCGAACCCTGATGAAATACCTTCGTATATGACGTAGTATCCACTGACGTAGTGCTACTTAGCAGTGGCCTAAGGGCAAATATCTCTCCAGTACCAGTTTCACACATCTCTCTCTCACGGGTGTCTCTCCGTAGAGTTTTAAGTTCTAATCCAGTGGCGTTGAAAGGGTTTGTTTTTGAGGCTTCGACAGTAATTCTAGTCCGTTTTGGCATGCTCATATTAAATAAAAGTTTGTTTTCTAAGTGTCTGACAATTAGTAGGTTGCCTATATTATGTCAACGTTTCTCCTCAGCTTTAGTTCTATAATCGCTTATATTAGTCATAACAGACTTAATAATCATTATTAAAGTATTGTTTATGAGACATTTACCATGTTTCCTCTTCTTAATATTATTACATTGTTCACTGAATTCAACTGAATCCGTCACAAGGCCAGTATATATTTAAAGTATAGCATTATTTGACCTAGAATGCCACGTTCGTTTTCAGTGGTTTTTCTACTACGGAAACCGTCTCAAAAGAACGTGGCCAACAAAATGCAGCATAACCGTTTACTGATAAGGTACTGACGATTACATGGATAAAATGAACAGATGATGAGGTTTGTATTGACCATTGATCTGATACAGTATCGAGTAATTTTCATCACTACCAATCCGGGTGACTACCAGTCGGTCTCCCACTTGATGAGGTGGAGAGGTGGTCTGACAGATGATCTTAAATGGACAATACACCCGGAATAGGATTCCAGCTGAGTTAATAAATAGACAGCTGTTAATACCGTCGAAACTGACGGGTTTAGACAGGACTTGATCTAACATGAGGGTAGTAGATGTAAAAAAGACAGGAAGCCGTGAAGCCCCCTGTCTATTTTGTTTACTGCAAAAACCAGTTGCTCTCTCCGGTCCTGACTGTTTGTAACAGACCATTAGTCAGGTCAAAAGCATTAACATTCCGGTCTAAGAACGTGTCAATGTAGCTTGACTTAACTGCTCCCGTTAGTAGGTTATACACCTTCCAGAGACTAATCAGCCCATCATCTTCCCGGCAGAATGATTTGTCCCGGTAGTAATCCCGGGCTATTGTACTGATCTGCTGATCTCCCAATAAAAGAGGGGGTACCGATAGCTTGACCGGGTTGGATAAAAACTGATACAACCGACACCGTCCTACAACCTGAGCAAACTGGGATTCTGTCAGGTAGTAATCTGTCAACCGGGACAGAACCTGAATCTGTTGTTCGGCCTGATACCGGCTAATTAGGTTGGTAATCCCCTGAATTAGCTGCTCAACTGACTTCACCCGTAGATCACCCACGTAGCCATCTGACCAGACACACAAGTTGGTACAGACTTTGTTTTGGAAGCCAATAAACAGTTTGAAATGCTCATCGGCTCCCTTTTTCTGGTGTAGGCTGTCCATGTTGTAAGCTTTAACTCCCCCGATGGTCAGTGACAGTTGATTACCTCCAACTGTATCCCGAATGGTTGGGATTTCAATAATGAAAGCAGCCCGTTCGTAATACAGGGTCTTCTCCCAATCAAACAGCTCTTTAGCTGGCTTATTACGAGCTTGGGGAATTCGGCCTTTAACCGGATGAGACACCCGGATTGATGGATTCAGAATCGTTTCCCGTGGGAAAAGCTGGTAAACCGTTTCCATCGTAGCCTCAATAAATTCCCCGTGACTAATCAGCGGCTCATTGTCTTTGCTGTACACCGGAATAATATGGTGTTCCTGCACGTCAGACAGAAAGGTGGGTAGGGTATTAGCCGTGATAAAAGCAGCTTCAGATGAAGTACTGTTATCCATAACAATGGCTTCAAGAGCAGTTTGCTCAGTTGATAAGTGATTGATTTCCATTCTGATTTGTGGTTGATTGTGGTGAAAAATTAGACAGAGGGGTAAAAGAAAAAGGGACCGTATTGGCCCCTTTCTCAATATTAATTTCCCCGGTAAGCTGCTTCATAAAACAGCCAGTAGCGGAGTTTCACCTAATACGGTTTGCTCCATGTTGCCCTGCTCAAACGGCTGGTATTCATACCGATGGGTTCGGGTAATCACCTCCCCGGTTTCGGGAATGGTAAACTCATACGGATCACAGTCTGACCGTGTAATGCAGCCCGGAAGCTGTTTCCCAATCATCAGTCTGCAAACTGGTTCAGGGAATGTAGCTGGAATGTAACACTTTCTGACCGTGGCATAGAACCGGCCTGTTTGCTGGGAGACAACCATTTCCAGTTCTTGGTTGGTTAATTCCAGTGCGTAGTAGGGCTTCCCTTCAGCTGAAATACGTTGTAGGTAATCGGATACAGTAACCATCGTTTGACTTGATTAAATGATGAAAAATTGATTTATGACTGGACTGGCTCCCTCCTTACAGCTATACTATTTATAATAGGCCGTGTCAATAACTGCTAATAACCTGCTTGAAACAGGCTCTTTCAGAGTAGCAGATGTTCTTGTTTTGACAGACTTTTTAGTCCATTAGTAAGCTGTAGGGGGGGTAAACCAGTATCCGACAGAAGACCGGGCGGGATTTTCATACCAGCTTTATAAGCAGGGGGCTATAAAAAAAAATTGAAGAACTGGAATTAGTGACTCTGGCTCTGGAATCACTAATTGCTACGTCACCTTTTAGGAGGGACCATTATGTGGCGGGGATCATTACCATCAATTGTTCGTCAATGTTCACCCTGATTTGATACTATGTAATACGTACCAAACCGGGTAAACAATTGGCCATCACCAATCTATTGAATAGGGTATGATAACGTTATCAGACAAATGGAGGGGGTATTCTGAAGCCGATTTGAGGGATTCAGCGGGCCATACTGCTCATTTACATTAAGTAAAGATTGCCTTTACATAAGGGAAAGACTGGCTTCATCCAGCAAATCGTCCCCGAATCCCTGTAAATAAATCCGGGTGGTTTGCTCACTATCGTGTCCCATCAGTTCACTGATAACTGCAATGGATATTCCCTCACGTTTAAGCACGGTTGCAAATGAATGACGGGCAACATAAGTGGTTAGTTTCTCTTCTATTCCGAGTTGACTACCTATTTCCTTCAGGGATTTATTCACCTGCCTGTTCACCTTGTCAACCCTGTTATCTACTTGAACCGGGGTAATATGTACCTTGGTATTCAGGATCGGGAACACATAACCGTCTGCACTGGAATAGTTGGTTTGCTTGTAATGGTCAAGGATTACCTGAGCTGGTTCCAATAAGTTGATGGTGAACAGCTCCTTTGTCTTCTTCCTGTAATAGTATAGCCGTCCCTCCCTGATGCTTGACCACCGGAGCATAGCCATGTCTATAAAGTTGATTCCCCGGCAGTAGTAACTAAACAGAAAGTAGTTTCTGGCATGGAAGATGGCCGATCCTGGTTTAGTTGGAAAACCTACGATCAACCGGATTTGATCTTTGGTTAATGATCGTTTCCTGGTCTTAACCCGTCTGTACTTACTGAAGCTAAAATCCTTGAACGGGTTGAAACCCTCTTTGACGTGGTTCTCCTTCCGAGCATAATTGATTAGAGTCTTGAACGTCCTCATGAAAACAAAGATAGAACTGAACATAACTCCCCGGCCCAGAAACCAAGCCTCATACTTCATCAAAAAGGAAGCATTAATCTCAGTAAAGGAGAAGTCTTTCCCAGAGTTAAAATTACGGAGACTATTGGCTGTAAACCTGAATACTTTGGAGTAGCCTATACGTCCTGAATCAGCCAGTTGCTTTTCTACCTGGTCAAAATACTGAAGTACCCGGACATGAGTTAGACTCACCGGAGACAGACTTTTCAGTTCATTTAATGAAAAATCCTGATCGTCGTTGGTATGACCAAGAATCTCTTTCTGAATGGCTAATTTGGTTTTGAGAATTGTAGCTGTTAGTTCCTGATACAGAGGATGTCGGTTTTTAGGGAGACCTAAACCTTGATCCCATAATTCAGGTTTGCAGCTTACACCCAGAGAGGTGTACTTAGATTGTCGGTTTTTAGTTACCCGAATCATTATGGGGTGTTCCCCATTCCGTAGCACTTTTGACTTGAAAAGTACGGCATTTACACTGGCTTTCATGGCTTTAAGGGGTAAAACATGGTTTAAACATTTCGTCAAAACCATCCTTATAGCTGAAAACAGTAGTACCAGTAGATTAATCTAAGTAGTTAATAGTCAAGCAATTCACATATTTGCACTCTCAAATCAGCAAACGGGGGATTAGCTCAGCTGGCTAGAGCGCTTGCATGGCATGCAAGAGGTCATCGGTTCGACTCCGATATTCTCCACTTAGTTGCCGGGAAGCTACTGTAGAGTAGCTTCCTTTTTTGTTTTTGGTCCGGCCAATAGCCCGGCATCGAACACCTTTACTGCTGTCCTGATAAGCTAACTCAACTGTACTGGAGCGCGCGTACAGCGACGATAAAACGGTCTTACTCCTCCACCGCCCCCTGCGCGACCCGTACCGCATGGCGTTGTAAACAAACCGGATATCGCTGTAGCGCCATCTCCCAAGCCCTGCCGCAACTCGCTGGGGTCTTCATTGCTAAGCCTGTGTTGCCATTGCCTCAGCCTGCTCCGCCAACTGCTGCCGCGTTTCGGTGAAATACGCATCCCAATCCGATAGCTGAATGATGGTTTGGTACGTCTCGGACGCCCGCAGCGTTTGCACGGTTGTTTGCAAGTTGGCTACGAGACTTTGCAACCGGGTGCGTTCGTGTTTCAGCAACGATTTTTCGGTGACGGTCTCGGAGCGCGGCACGAACGTATCGCCCCGTTCCAGCGTGGTCAGGATTTCGGTGACGCGGGTCAGGTCGTTGCGGTCGTTGGCGGTTTTGAGTTCGGCGAAGAGCTGTTCGGCCTGGGTTTTGAGGGCTTCGGCCACTACGTCGGGGTGGCAGAGTTGAGCGGCTTTGCGGAACCGGCGTTTGAGGTCGCGCTGCTCGTCGGCGGTGAGGTCGAAGCGGGGCTGCTGGCGGGTTTCGGTGTAGTGCTGCTGGTATTGGTCGTAATCGGCTTGGGCGTCCTGGCGTTCGTTGTCCGTTGTGGCCTGCGCCTGGCGGAGGTTGAGGAGTTTCAGGATCAGATCGCCCAGCCGTAGCGCGTGCTGCACGCCGAAATCGTGCAGCGTCTTTTCGATGTCGCCTTTTTCGGCTTCGAGGGCCTGCACCTGCACTTCCAGAATCCTGATTTCGATACGTAGCGCACTCAGTTCGGCATCGACCCAGGCCGTAAGTACTAAATGTTCTTTGCCGTATTGTTCAATTTGGCTCACGGCATCGGCAAACTGCCCGCGCCGGAGCAAGGTCACGATTTGCGCCAGGTCGTCGGGCAGGGGTTGCTGACTGAGTTTGGCAATGTGCGGGGCGAGTTCGTCGGTTTCGTCTAAGGCGATGAGCGTTTTAATGAGGTCGAGCCGTTTCAAGAGCTTGCCCAGATCGAGTGGGGGCGTGTCGGGGACGGGAACGTAGCGGTCGCGCAGTTGGCGGAACTCGGCGATGAACTGTTCGGCCAGCCGGTCGGCGTCGGTCGAGATCGTAATGTTTTCGTGGTTCTGCCGCGCCTTATAACTCCAGTTGAACGAGCCGGTAATGACCGTCTGCCCGTCAATGACGCAGAACTTGTTGTGCATGAAGTTCTTCTTCTCGCCCCCAACAATGCCGACGTGACCCCCGCACTGCGTCAGTTCATCGAATTTCAGCCCGTCGTCCCGGAAGTTCGTCCCGTCGCTTGAAATGAGTAGGTTGACCGACACGCCCCGACGGGCCAATTCGCAAAGCACCTGAAAAATTTCCCGGTCCGTAAACCACGCCACCGCGATAAAAACACTCTGCCGGGCTTTGTGCAACTCAGCCAGTATCGTTTCGTGGATACGCTCAAAATGGGCGGTGGTTTGCATGATTTTCGAACAGATAAGACTCGTTGAGACGTGTCACTAAAAAAATCCCGTAGGGAGTTGACTTGTCAATAGATTGCGTTTTCACGCCCGACCTAACGCCCCAAAAACCGACTCGCGGCTGACGTGCTGTGTCCGGTCTACCTGCTGAAGCAACAGACCCATACCCATATCTCCCTGTTCTTCGTTGGAGATAACGGTCGTGGTAATATTCAGCCGGTCCAGTAATGCCGACAGCAGTTTCAATTCGGCGTTATCTTTTGGGGTAATGAGGAGTGATTGCATTTTGTGTGAGTTCTTTGTTTGTCTTTATTTATAAAAAATATTGTCAAGTTTAGGAGAATAAATAGTACCGTCTAATCCTACCCAGACCTCATAAAGTAGACTATTTTCATATTCTAAATCCACGCATATATAGTCCTTCTCCATATAATGTATGTTCGTAAATTCAAAAGGTAATACTATCCTTCCTGTGAGATCAATTACTCCAAAGTATTTGCCGATTCTTGCCATAAAAATTGGCATAAGAGATTCCGTATTTTCTGGTCTCCTAAGGCCATCATAACAGATACTAAGCACTTGATTTCCGTTTCTATCTATTATTCCAGATTTATTATTCATTCGAACAACGGAAAGTCCATTTTTAAAATTTCCACAATAATCGTAAATGCAAGGAATGACGGTCTGACCGTTCAAATCAATGAACCCATATTTTCCATTGATTTTTACTGATAATAAACCTTCTACGTATAAACCCATGAAATCATACTCGAAAGGCAATACAATATTTCCATTCTTATCAATCAACCCTGACTTATTAGATGTTCTTACAACAGAATGGTTGTTTTTGAACTTTGAAGTATCGGGATCTGTGTCGTAATCAAACTGACAAGGAATTACTAAATGTCCATCTTTATCTATAAATCCTACTTTGTCTTTTTTCTTTACAAACGCAATATTTTCTGAAAAATCTCCAGCTAAGTCAAATTCGAATGGAATGGCGCAATTCATATCTTTTTTTAAGAAATCCGTAACGATTATTAATACTAACACATGATAGATTTTCGCAAAACTGGCTAATAGTATCAAAATTCATATGCGTTATCTCATTACCATATTCATTTAGAAAACCATGGTTACCCGAAAAACTCGCCCATCCATTCTGTGTAAAAGTATGATTCTGGGCTATAAATATGCCATCAGTGTATTGTACTTTCTGATATTTTAGTTTCACAACTATTGATCCATCAAAATTGATTATTCCACTATCTTTAACATTATTTTCTTCCATAGAAACGTTGGCAAATCTACCTCGAAAAATGTGTGCGTAACTATTGTATTTAGGTTCAATAACCACATTCTTTTTCTTGTCAAAATAACCCCATAGCCAGTTTTGATCATAAAATGGGATCAACAACGGCTCTTCGGGTTTGGTGAGTAGCTTATTCGTCAGCGCGAGTTGGTTGGAGACGCGGGCTAAGGCGGGGGAGTTGGCGGCTTTGACGAGGGCGGTGGTGGGGTTGTCGGGCATGGCGGGGAGCGAGCTAATCAATTTGTTTTGTCGAGTACGTAGCGGTCAAACCAGGTCGGGACGTACTCGGTTTGAAGGACAATATCGGCACCGTTTGTCACTTCGGCAATCCACACGCGGGACGTACCCGAATTGTCGAAGATATAAGCGCGGTCGCTGAGTCGGATTGCATCGCGCAACAGGTTCAGCGACCGGTAGTACCGGCTGGTAATTTTATCGGCTGGCACGTTATGTCCCCCGGCGTTGACGCGGTTTCTCACCCGCACGAGATTAACCGCCGGATCGTCGGTCGCTACGTAGTACAGATAGACTCGAAAACCGGCCTGCTTAGCCGCGCGGAGTACGTTGATTTTGTCGCCCGACGACATAACGGTCTCAAACGTAAGCGACTGACCGCTCTGAATGCACTGTTGTCGGAGCCAATCGGTCAGGATAGCTGCCACATACGAGTTTACGGATACGTTATGGAACGTCAGCGCATCGTCGTCAACCTGCAAGCCGGCGAATGCTGCGCTAAGGCCAGCTTTTTGGGTAAGGGGATGATTCAGGAAGAACGCCCTGACCGCTACGGCATCGAGATGGCCGAAGCCAAACGACTGAATGGGAAAACGGCTCGACACGGTCAGCGTTCGTTCTATGTCATCGGGATTGAGGTAATGCCCCAGGTACGTTTCGGGAAGAACGTCTTTGATCGTGCTTTTACCGGAGCCGTTCGGCCCCGCAAACATCCGTAGTCGCTTTCTGGGCATCAGTCGAGTTTGTAAAAGCGTTGCGTCGTATAGCGTCGGGTAGGAGGCAGTTTCTTTATTTCCCGAACCGACCCGTCCAGCGATACTTCAACAACGCTGTTGCCGAGGGTAATAGCAACCGGCAGACCCGACTGCAGGGCGCGTTCGTAGGCTTCGCGGGTGGCCTGCTCGGCGAGGGCGGGTAGTTGCTCATCGAAGCGGTCGTAGTCTTCCTCGGTGAGGGCGGTCTGGCGTTCCGGCGTGTTAGGGAGGTCGTTCATAACCAAAGATAACGAAGTTTGGCGTTGATCGAATCGCGCGTCATTTCTCGCCGGTAAACTATTTGTCGGTCGCTGCCTGTTTTAGTCTTGTCCCCGCTATCTTCAACCAACAATCCGCCAAATCATGGAAACGAAAACTAAACCGATGACACCCCTCGAAAAACTCCACCGACTCCTCGAAGCCAAAAAGGAGGCCGAGCGCGACGCTGTCTATCAATTCCAGCACAATCCCAACGTCAGGGCCATTGTGAAAGAACTTAAAGAGAAAAATGCCGGACAACCTGCCACCCGCTAAGTACGAGTTCAAATCTGACAGCGACGGGCAGAACGCCTACTACTTCACGACCGCAAAAGCAGGTGACGTACAGCGTCCGGTTTGTGCCATCGGCGTATCTGTTTGAGGAGTACATTGATGAACCCGTCGACGCGCACGAAATGGTGATTGCCGTGGCGGATAACCCAACCGGAAAGCGACTTCCCGGCGATCCGCTCATTGGCCCTACCGTCCGGGCCATTTTTTATGACTTTTCCAGCAAAACGATCAGGTGGTCGTGTTTATCTGCGACGATTCGGACCGGCGGCAGCGGGCCAGGGCGCGGAAGTTTACGAGCTGGTACTACGATGAAATGCGCCCTCACTTCGTCAAGTTAGATACCAAAATTCCCGATGCCGGTAAGGTGATTTTCATGTCGGCTATCCTGAAAGCCAGCAACCGCCACCGTAAACAAATTGCCGAGGTGTTCCTGAGTTTCGGCGACATCAGCAAATACACTCACTCTTTCGCTGCTCCCTGCGCGGCCCGCATGGCATTGTAAACAAACCGGATTTCGCTGTATGTAACGGCCTCACCCAGGCCGTGCCGTGACTCGCCGAGGGTTTTGTCGGGGTTGGTTTCCAGATACGTCTGGATGGCATGGAGCTTGTCGGCGGCCAATACGGCTTCTACGGGTAGGTCGCCGGAGCGGATGCACTCGGCGAGGTGGCTTTCGATGGTGGAGATGGCCAGGCTGCGCTCCGTAGCGATTTGTTCGATGGATTTCCCGGCCTGAAACAGCATCAGCGTCACGGTGGCCGAGGGTGTCTTTATCTCCTTTTCTTTCCTGGGTTTCTTTGTTTTTTTCTCTTTCCACGAGTCACTGCTGCGTTCCTGGTAGTTGTTGATAATGGCCAGCAGTTCTTTACCGATCTGCTTTACTTTAGCCCGCCCAAAACCGTTGATGGCCAGCAACTCGTCAATGGTGCGGGGGCGGAGTTTGGCAATCTCGAACAGGGTTTTCTGAGGCAGCACCCGGAAGCCCTCCACGTCGTTTTCGCCCGCCAGATCGTTACGCCATTTCACCAGAACGCCGTACAGACCGCCTTTGTCTTCGTCGTTTTTGCTGTTGGTTTCGGTCTTCTTGCGGGCAGGTTTGTAGTCGAGTTCGGCGCGGTTGCGGGCCTGTAAGTACGTCAGCGCGTCGAAGCCTTCCTGCACTACTTCAAACGCCCGCAGTTTACCAAACAACTCCCGGTCGAGGTCGTCAATGGCTTCGTGCAGGGCTTCGCGCACTTGTTTGTTGTCGGTGTCGATAGGGCAGCGATGCAACAGCGGCAGCAATTCATCTCCGAGCAGTTTCTGGAAATAGCTCCCCGCTTTTTTTACGCGTTCCTGTAACGGCTCGTTGGCTTCGGGCAGTTGCTCGTGCTGTACGTACTGCGGCAATTGCGATACGAACCGGCGAGATACGTCGCGGGCTTTTTCGGTCAGCAGTTCCGAGAGTTGCGTGAGCATCGGCATCAAATCGGCGGCTAAACTTCCAGCGTGTTCGTTGGCCACCCGGCGGCATCGGTATGCAAACGAGTGCGCTTCCTCGAACGAAAATAATTCCTGCACCAGCAACGCCTGACTCTGTCGTTTGGCCTCGTGCAGGTGCTGTTCGGAGGGGATCTGTTGCTGCACCTGCTCGTGAAAATCCTCCAGCGTCGGCTCGGTTTTGATACTGTGCGACGGGATCGGCGTTTTCAGCACCAGTCCGCCCAGCGTTTTGCAGCGACTCAGGGCTACGTAAACCTGCCCGTGTGCAAAAGCCGCCGATGCGTCGATGATGGCCCGCTCAAACGTCAGGCCCTGGCTTTTGTGGATGGTAATGGCCCACGCCAGCTTGAGTGGAATCTGCGCAAACTGCCCGACTACCTCGCCCTTGATTTCCTTCGTGGCCGCGTCGAGTGTGTAGCGGATGTTCTCCCAGGCCACCATCCCGACTTCGATTTCTTCGTCATCACTCAGCACCGTAACGCCCTCCTTGTCGATGTCGGTGATACGCCCGATTTTGCCGTTGAAGTAAAGCTTCTCGCGCGAAATATCATTTTTGATAAACATTACTTGTGCGCCAACCTTCAGCTCCAGATCGGCTTCGGTTGGGTAAGCCTGGGTCGGAAACTCACCCGTGACGGTGGCGGCAAACCGGTATGATTTACGTTTGAGCGCGGTCAGCTTCTGCGCGTTGATGGCCAGCGCAGTATGGTTGTGGGTTGAAAGCGTGATATAGCCCTCATCGTCGGCGGGGTTGAAATCAGGGATGTACCGCTGATTGAGGTCGGCAAGCTGATTGGCGGTGATGGTTTTCTCGCGGATGCCATTGAGCAGGGTGATAAACCGCTGATCGGACTGCCGGTAAATGTGCGTCAGTTCGATAGCGATGTAGGGCGTCTGACTCAGGGCGCGGCTCCCGAAAAAATAACCCGTGTCGTAGTGCGGACTGAGCAACGTCCAGTCATCGTCGCGGATCACGGGCGGGAGCTGCTGCATGTCGCCAATGAGCAACAGCTGCACCCCGCCAAAGGGCTTATCGGCGTTACGATACCGACGCAGCACCGTGTCGATACCATCCAGCACGTCGGCCCGGACCATACTGATTTCGTCGATGACGAGTAGGTCGAGGGTGCGGATGAGCTTGATTTTGTCGCGGTTAAAGTGGCGGCCTTCGCGCTGCACTACGCCGGGCGCGAGTGGCCCAAATGGCAACTGAAACAGCGAGTGGATAGTAACGCCCCCCGCGTTGATGGCCGCTACGCCGGTAGGAGCCACTACCACCAGCCGCTTGGCACTGAGTTGCTTAATCTGGTGAAGAAACGTAGTTTTACCCGTCCCGGCTTTGCCCGTTAAAAACACGTTACGGTTGGTATGCAGCACAAACTGATGCGCTAACTCAAGCTTTTCATTGACGGGCGTGGGCATTGATATAGATATTGGTGAACCTGACAAAGCTAAACGTTGTAGTTTTAAGAAGGAAAGGTTTGGGACACAGAGTTACACAAAGACGCACCGGTACGCCGGAGCGGGAGGGCCACAGAGATTTTTTGAGAATAAAAGAGACTTTTCTTTGTGGTCCTCCCGCTCCGGCGTACCGGTGCGTCTTCGTGTAACTCTGTGTCCCCAAAAAAAAGAGATAACATGAATATTGGCGATAAAGTCCGGCTGTTGCGGGCAAAAGAACAGGGTGTGGTGTCGCGGTTTTTACCCGGCGACATGATCGAGATTGAAATTGAAGACGGTTTCCGCATTCCGGTAATGCGGTCTGAACTGGTGGAAGTGTCGCCCCTGGAAGCGGAGCGACTGCTTAAACCCACCAGCTATGTCCCGCAGAAGGCCGCGAGCCCATCGGCCCCGGCTTCGTCGGCCATTCTGGCTAATCAGGGCATTTATCTGGCGTTTGTGCCGCTCAACGACCGGGAGTATTCGCTGCACCTGGTGAACAACACGGACTGGGATTTTCCGTACACGCTGGGCGAGGAGTCTGCCGGGCCAACGGGGGGCGCTCAGTTTCGGGGCGTATTTTCGGGCGTGCTGAAGCCGAAGTCGCAGCAGAAAATGAACGACCTCTACCGGCAGGACCAGTTCGAAAACTGGCCAACATTCGTGGTGCAGGGGCTGTGGTTCCGGGCGGGTAAAGCGTCGTTGCGACCGCCGTTTATCAAGCGGTTTAAGGCGCGCGCCAGTACGTTTTTCAAGAACAAGGTAACGGTTCCAGTGGTGAATCAGACGGGTTTTCAGACGCAGCTCGACGCCGACGATGCCGCACCGGGTGCGCTCCTGCCATCTCCCCCTACCAGTAACCGCACCGTGCGCGATGCCCAGCCGGTGGCCAAGCCCAGAACCATTAGTGCCGAAGATCTAAAAGCCGAAATGCTCCGGGCCAAATCCGGCGTAGAGAGTGTATCGGTCGAGCGACCTTCGTCGGTAGTTGATCTGCACATTGAAGCGTTGTTTCCCAACGGCCCCGGCAACCGTACGTCGTCTGATTTACTGACGGTGCAACTCCATGCGTTTGAGCGGAATCTGGAAAACGCCATTGCCAGCGGTATGAGCGACATTACGTTTATTCACGGCGTGGGCAGCGGAGCATTGAAGAGTGAAATTCACCGGCGGCTGGGCCAGCATCCTAACACGCGCTATTTTGAAGATGCCCAAAAAGAGAAATTCGGCTATGGCGCAACGAAGGTTACGATTAAGTAAGAAAAGGGTTAGCCACGGAGAAACACAGAGGATACACAGAGTTGCACAGAGATTTTTTAGCTCAAAGTTTCCTCTGTGCAACTCCGTGCTTCTCTGTGCAACTCTGTGTCTAACCCTTTTTTCCTGCCGGAGCGATAGCGACTCCCTCAATCCCAACCGCCCCAAAGAAAGCTACACTATGACTGCCGAAGATGTCCGTAATGAGCGTTACCTATCCACCGCCCACGTACCGGTGTCCATTGCTCTGGCCGACGTAGAACGGCAGATCAATGCGCAGGTGACGGGGTTGATCTACGAGGATAACGACCTTAATAACAACGGGGGCGACAATCGCAACGGCGCACCGCTGATGGCAAAGGTCTGGAAGCGGGGTACCATCCTCATCGACGCACGGGACAGCCTGTTTCATTTTACGGTACCGCTCAAAATATGGGTCAAGGCGGGGGTGTCGGTGCTGGGGTTCACGAAATATACCGACACCGAATTTGAGATCGATCTGCGCTTTAAAACCAAATTTGACCTTGATCCCGACTGGTCGGTGAATACCCACACCACGCCGGATGGCTACAGTTGGGTGCGTCGGCCCACGGTGAGCGTGGTGGGGCTGAATATTCCCATTACAAGCCTGGTCAGCCGGATGATTGACAAAAACCTCGACGGTATCACCAAAACCCTCGATCAGCAGGTGCGCCGGAACGTGGATTTGCGGACGCCCGTGTTGCAGGCCTGGAACCTGCTGCGCGAGCCGTATCTGATTTCCGAAGCGTACCGGACGTATTTGCAGGTGGTGCCGAAACGGGTGCTGATTACGCCCCTGCGTTTTGAGGGCCGCGTGATTCGGGCTACCATCGGTATCGAAGGTAATACCCTGACCACTACCGGAGCCAAACCAACCGTACAACGCGCCGTATCATTACCCGATCTGACGGTGGTGCCGCACGTAGATGATAATTTTCAGATTGGTCTACTAAGCGAGGTGAGTTATTCTGAAGCGGCCCGGTTGGTATCGCAGGAGTTTGTGGGGCAGACGTTCAAATTCAGCAACGACCGCCACGCCATTACGCTCACTGACATCGACATGTTCGGGCAGAACGATAACCTGATCGTAAAAGCCGGACTGAAAGGAACGATCAACGGCACCGTATATCTGCGCGGCCGCCCGTACTACGATTCACAAACGCAGACCATTTCGCTCAAAGACCTCAAATACGACCTCGACACCCGTAACGTTTTGTTCAAGTCGGCGGGCTGGCTCCTGCAGGGTACGTTTGCCCGGACACTCGAAAAACAATTGACTATTCCGGTTGGGCCGTACCTGGCCGATGCGCAGCAGCAGATTCAGGCACAGCTCAAAAACAATCACGTCGCCAAAGGCATTATCGTCAATGGTCGTATCGATCAGATCGTACCCGACCAGGTCTATCTGACACCTACGGGTTTGATTGCCGTGGTAAATGCCAGAGGCCGTGTTGACGTGAAGGTGGATGGGTTACTGTGAGTGTCTTTGCAAGGTATTTTCTTTACGTCTACAGAGGTTGTATTTTGCAAGATGATAAGTGACACCAAAGTAGCCTTTATCTG
>Ga0123337_10000496_pt1 | contig 64924 bp, 75 predicted proteins | sample frozenSSSSmetaG_FD_89792 | JGI IMG/M metagenome (GOLD analysis project Ga0123337, IMG submission 89792) | Glacier valley bacterial and archeal communities from Borup Fiord, Nunavut, Canada, to study Microbial Dark Matter (Phase II) -... | ecosystem: Environmental > Aquatic > Freshwater > Ice >...
TAGTACGTAGGCCCCAATAGATATTTTAGTTTAGTTAATCAATTCTGTTGCTATATACTGTGCTATATACTGTATAGATTACCCCTACTCCGTTTGCCTGTCATCCGATAAACCCTCCAACAGATAGCCTTCCGTGTGAGACATGAGAAGAAGCTGGAAACAAACGGCACGACTTCTTGGCAATAGATTCTCAGAATCGCATTCTCATTTGGCCATTTCGCCATGTCTTTCATTATCATTACATTATCATCATAAAGATATATGCCACAGATCCTCCACAGCACAGCAGCTGAAACCCCCCAGTGAGATATCCATCTCCTCTCATCTAGACCCTTCTTCACCTCCTCGGATGTATCCGAAATCTGCCGAGTTCCTCGACGCCAACTGCAAAGATCCCACCTCCTTCTTCTTCCCTTCTGTGCTCCTCCCTTTCCTCCTCCCCCTCAGATCCACATCGTCGGATCTCTCAAATAGAGATCAGGAACACTTGCCCAAAGGCAAGTATCCATCTCCGGCAACACCCGATCCGCTGCCATTTCCTTGAATCTGACCCTATATACCGGATTGGATGGCTGCATGATGGGCATACCGAAGTTGATAGTTGCAGTTGGGATGGGCTGTGGCCGAGGACTCGATGGTGGAGTTGGCTCTTGCGCCTCTCCAATCTGCGGCAGAAACGACTCATCCACCCATCTTGAAGATGGCAGAGTTGGCTTCTGCTGCCGCTGCCGCTCGTGCATTCGCGGCAGAAACGACTCCTCCGCCTGTGTCGCCGCCAATGTCTTAAGAGGCGGCGTTCTAGGTGCAAGCGGTTTGCGCGGAGCAGCAGGCGTTTTCGGACTCACAGATATCTTGCTCGCCTGCGGAGTCTGCGGTTCATTCATTCCAAGCTTTTGAGGAGAAACAGACGCTTTCGGACTCGCAGGAGTCGTTCCCGTCCGCGGAACCTGCGGCACACCTCCAGCTGCCTCCAACTCCGCAACCCTTGCCCTCAGCCCCGCCATCTCCCCCCGATAGGCCTCCACCAACTCTCTACTCTGCGCAAGCTTCTCCATCAACTCCGCAATCTCGCTCTTCTGCATCAGCGTCTTCGCAATCGCCAGCGCCTTCGCCTCCTTCTCAACCACGTTCTGGGCAGCCAGGGTGGCGATCTGATGGTTGAGGACGGAGATCCGGGCCTCGAGGTCCTTGTGGTGGGCTTGTCGCCGGATGAGGGCAAGACGGAGGCTGCTGATTTTGGATTCGTAGGCGTGGGCGGCGGCGATATCTCGGGAAGACGGGCGCGATTGGAGTGGCGGAGAGGGTGTGGCGGGGGAGATGACTATGGCGGGTGGAGTGGGCCTGGGCGCTGACTTCGCCTTGTCGTCGATGGCTGACGCGTTGGCTTTCGAACTTGTAAGTTCCCGAGATGGTGATGTTGTTGGTGCCGAGGGTCTGGCTGTATTTTTATTGGCGAGATTTGCTGGTACTCCAATTGCTGGTGCTGAACGCAGAGGCTGCGTTGGAAGCAGCGGAGTGTGTAGGTTAGCCTTCATTTTCCAATTCGCTGGCTCATCTTTCTTCACTCGCCCCACAGGATGAGATGAGAGTCCCGGATATATCGACACTTTAGCAGGAGACCCAGGCGAGGTCCTCTGGGCTGATGGTCTTTTCAGATGCACAGCGTACGCTAAGGGTGGTTGCGTGCGAATCTCAGCCTTCCGTTTCCAATTCGCTGGCGGACCTTTCTTCAATTTTGCCACGGGATGCGATGCGAGTCCCGGACATGTTAACACTTTAGCAGGAACCGCAGGAGACACTTTCGGCGCTGAGGGCGCCCTCATAGGTCCCATCGTCGCAGGCGGCGTCGCAGACGGCGACGCACAGATTCTCGTCATCACGCTCCTTACAGGCGGCGCCTGGTTCAACGGCATCAGATCCCTCTTCAGAAGACGAAAGGTACCCTGCGATATATCAACGAAGTGGACTGGGTTAAAGGGCTCCGAGATCTTCGATCTGCCACCCTCGTCACGCCTTGAGAAGATTGCTCTACGAAGGCGGCCGAGGAAGGATTTCGGGATCTTTCTGCGCGTGTATGACGATGATGGTATGGATGAATCGAGGATGCCGTTCATGATCGAAACGTGTCGGTTTCGCCGTGATGGGCAGGGTGAGCACATGGTGGAGTGAGGATTGATAGTGAAGGATGAGAGATAGAAAGTGGGATGAGATGAGAAAAAAAATATACCCTCGACAAAGTGAATTCAAGAATTTACCTACAAGGTGAATTCACCTGGGTTCAATGGCTTTACGCGACTCGGAACGGAGAAGAGCTCGGGTGACGGAAGGACGCGAGATATAAAAGGAATTGAGTCTGCCCGCAGACTCTTTGATAGAACGAACGATGAGGGAGGATTGGTAAAAGAGAAACAAGAAGGAGTGTAGATTTTATGTATACCATAAATCCCCAATAAAGCCTTAATTCGCTCTGTTCGGTACTTGATGCCGTTGTTCAGTTTGTTCGACGCCGTGCATAATGCATTGTTTTGCTATTTCGCAATTCTTTGTTATTTTCAAACGTGAGTTGGAAACCTTGTCCCTTCCGACATAGCAGTACTGTACTGAACGTTGTTGAGATTGGACAAAGAGCTCCAGCTCGAGAAAGCTCACTGAGTCTCTCAACTTCCTAACTACCAAGATGTAAGTGGATAGCAAAATAATCCTTCTCCTGACTCCTACAACGCGGATTTTGTAAGCCATTGTTGTGGTTAGTTTATGTATAGCAGAGCTGAATAGCAAGGTCCGTATCATAAGGTATCAAAACGTGGTTAGTAAAATTCTCCTCCGCCATTGAATGCCGGCGTTGCCCCATAAGTCGAGCGACCACTGATGAAGGATGTAGACGCTGGTCTTTGTGCAACTAAAATTGAATATCAGAATGTATAACAGAAGGAGTTAGAAGGCCATACCTCTTGGTTGATTGATGGCCCTGGTTTGCAGTCCCTGTACTGACACAGGAGTATGGCTAACTTTCAGTCCAGCGCTCATGCCATATCCAGCAAAGCCATTTCCACCGAGTCCAGTTGTGCGCAGGTTGTTAACTTGTCCTCGAGCGGGCGATATGCGCGGAGGTAAAGGAGTGCCTAGGTTGCGACCATTTTGCAGGTTCGAAAGCCCAATGCCGATATTGGCTCCACCATTCAGTCTTAGTCTGTGGCTGGAAGGCGTCTGTGCCACTCCATGGGCTGCAGAAAAGTTAGCTTAAGACTATCAACAAAGACCAAGAAAATATGTGCCCTGATTGCCTCCTTGACTGCTTCCTTGACTGCCAACATTATTCCATCCCATCATTGACCCGTTTCGATCAATCATACCTGAAGCAGATATCCCTGTCGGAGCTTGTGGCGGAGCCATAGACATTCCTTGAAGTGACGGAAAGATAGGAGATCGATGTTGCTGCTTATGTGAGTTTCCGAAGTGGTCAACGTATCTATTTGATGTTACAGAAGCTTGGATTGTATGCTCGACAGCCTCGGAGGCTGCTTTCTGAACATGTCCCATCTGTTCACGGCGTCTCATCTTATCGTAAAGTTCTTGGGCTTGAGCTTGCTGCCTTGACTTCTCTTTGTAAGCAATGACTAGCTCTTGATTCTTCTTCAATTGGTTGTTATAATCCAGAGACTTGTCTTCGAAAATCAGCCATTTAAATGGATTGCAAAGGAAGGGCGTTAGTTACTGTTTAGGTTGGCTCTCAATTCGGATATCTCATTGTTGGCCTCGCGGATGATGGTGTCCATTTGACCCTTGAGTTTATTGTATCTATCAGTCCACACTTTGGCTTGCATTCCCTGGTATAATCTTTCTATATTAGAGAATGCGCACTTGGAATCGCTTGAAAAATACGTACATCTCCTGAGAAGTTTGATACGCCCAGAAATTCAACGCCCTTCCTGCACACTCCATAATTGTATTGGGACTGAGTCCACTGAGAACACTTGTCTTGTAGTCCTCGGTAGGATTGAGATCCGTCCTGACGACATCGTCAGGATTGACGAGGTGCTGATCACAAGCTGGACAACTTGGTGGCTGGCGATTTGATTCACTTTTCAACTGGTGATGATTTGCACAATCATCGCAGAAAATATGGCTTTAGATGTTAGTAAGGCCATACATAGCACAAAGAGTACCCAAGTTACATTCATGGCATGGCATACCTGCATGTTGTAACAATTGCATATCGACCAAGTTCCTTCCGACATGTCAAAATGTTGCACCTGAGCACATACTCCATGTTGGGGGAGAGCCAACACGAAGTCAATTCCACAGTATAGTTAAGTTCACAGCTTCACATCATTTATTGAAGTTCAAGAAATATCTATGTGCGAATGTCATAGAAAGGTATGGGGAAAATAAAGTAGATTGAATTATTTGGCGAAAAGTTATGAGTTATGGTTGATGGAAGGAGGAATGGAATGGAGGAGAGGAGAGGAGAGGAGGTTGTCCTGCTGCTTGGTGAAGTTGAGGTAGACGAAATGCGGGGGCGGCCGCTAGCGGTAATGGTAGTTGAGTGTGGGAGCCAGATACATGTAGGTCACTTCCGAGCTTCATTTGTCCGACTCTCTCCAAATTCTATGTAATGTTATTCCTGTGGCGAATATCCATCAAGCCCAATTCTTTATGAGCTCCAGGAGGTATGTAACTTCCATAGACTCGTACGACACGCGAGAGGTTGCTGAGGCAGTTTACACTCTACACATCTCTCGGCCATCCCAGACACAGACTCCCTCCTTCCTGAGTCCTGACATTCGATTCCATCAGCCCTCAGACTTCATGTTGAGGTGCGTGTCTCTTTCTACCTAGGTATGTGGGTAGAGCAGCACCCCCTATCAGTACCAAGAGGCGAAGTATGAGTATGTACATACGACTCACAAGGACGATATGGCAAGAATCGACGTTGCCCGTGGCTGTTAATCCTGTCACTTAATGCAGCTATTATCACAACGTGGCTTTCTAGGATTAAAGACGATCGACGTTATCAAATAGGGATCCTTCGATATTGGGCCAAGTCTTCAAGTACGCTATTGGTGCGTCAATGCAGATACTACAGCACAAACACTCGGGATGAGAAATGGAGGGAGGGAGACTGCTGCATGTATAGAGAGACACAAACCCTTCGACAACATATTAGCAGGATTCGAAAGTACCCGGCGACGAAGGAGAGACATAGAAACCTCGCATGTCCTCAGTACAAAGTCCAGCCATCATTCTAAATCCGAATTAGAACCTGGAATTGTCCCTTTTAGGGGGAAAGTTGGACTTTTGTCACCTTTGTCTCAATCTCGCACGTCCTCTGCAGGATGACAGATAGAGACCTATTTATGGCAGATACTTTGAGAACTCGGGCCTCATTATCCGCATTGTGACGACAGTCTGACCACTCAGAAGCCCGAAAGCCATGCGCACAGGAAGGTTGCCATTCGCATCGAAGGTTCGAATGTTCTTCTTCGGCTTCGAGCGGTCTTGGCTGCGGGGTGAGATTCATGCAATGCGCTGCTCTACTCCTGTGTGCTCAGCCGTCCCCGAGAGTCTGAGTCCAGGGAAGAAGCCATCCATCTATCTGGCAACATGTTTTGTTGGCCCGGGATAGAATGATGAAGATTGGACATGCATGCAGCTTTGTCTCATGGCGAGCCGAGCTGGATCTGCCAGACAGAGTAAGAGGATAGAAGGATTGGGGATATCAAGAGCAAGATAGGAGTCATGGAAGGCGTCGGAGAATTTGAGTAGCCCTGCTTGCGCTTGGAAGCACAGCAGACAATCCTTGGAGACTGTGCTGTGTACTGTGCTAGGGCTTGTCATGATTACTGCAACCTATCAAGATGGCCCGTTATCGCTGGTTGTAGTTGTAGTTGTAGTTGTAGTTGTAGAGCATCTCACTGTACGTACCTCTTTCGACGCTATGCTATGTGAGTGGGGAGTGATGTGACAGCTGTCAGCCACGGGATCTCCACGACTCCGCATGTTGTACTCCCCTCTTCCCCGGATTCTCGCTATTCTGGACCCCTGGGGGGCACCACCTCTCTCACTACCTACGTACTACGTAAAGTCGACCTTACCTCTTTTTCATTCTCCTCTCCTCGAATTTACCCTCATACCTATCCATCTCCATCCCACTTCGAGAGAGTGAGAGGGGCAAAAAAAAAGGGGGGGGTTTAGGGTTACTGGGATCTCTCTTCGCTCCTTATGCTTCCCATCGCTGATCCCGCGAATGCCATGTTCCATACATGTATGTCGACACCCATCTAAACTTTTCCCTCCCCTCTTGCTGATGATGTGTTTGCAGTCCAAGGTCTTGCACCCCCGCGCCCTACGCCCGAGGCCGCGCAGGATGCCCCGAAGGCAGCGGCGAACGGAAACGGAAATTCGAAGAGGATAACGACTTCTCATGCTTGCGCCGAATGTAAACGAAGGAAGATTCGATGCGACGGTAGACAGCCGTGCGGACAATGCATAGGATGTCGTTCTCCGAAGCCATGCTACTACGACAAACACCGGCAGCGAGTGATACCTTCTCGAAAGTATGCAATCCTCACTTGGAGAACCTTCGGAATACTAATGTTCTCTTGCAGAGCACTCGATGCATTGCAACAGTCACTAGACGAATGCCGCTCCGTCCTTAAGAAATTATACCCGAGTACAGAGGTCTCATCCCTATTACCATTATCACGACAGGAGCTTATTTCCAGATTGGACCGTCGCGCAAGCACAGCATCCATATCTCAAGTCTCGCCAACAGCCTCTCTGAACTCGGCAACCTCCCAGGAATATCGGTCGCCGAATAGCTCGGGCGTCGAGGAGGATAGAAGCCTTGCCACTCTCGAACAAATACCGAGTCAAGACACGGAATGGGACGAGGAGAGGAGGAATCGGGAAGCTATTCCCGCCGAGTCAGACGATGTGAATGCTCTGTCGCTTTCGGTCGACCGGCAATCTTCGTATTTGGGAGCATCCTCGATCAAGGCCGCTTTGATGGTGATGGTCAAGGTGTCACCCAGGTTACGATCATATCTTATGCCACCTACGGCGGACAATCGGAGAGTCGTACAAATGCGACACGGCAATATGCCAACTCCACGGCCGCATCCTGCATCTAGACCGTCTCCACGGATAGCATGGTCTTCAGAAGGGCAGACCCTCATTGACGCTTATTTTAACAGAGTTCAAATCTTCATTCCCATGCTTGACGAGCCATCCTTCCGCGCTGATTATCTCGGAGGACAACGCAATGATTCGCCGTGGCTTGCTCTACTCAACATGGTCTTCGCAATGGGCAGTATCGCCGCAATGAAATCAGATGACCACAACCACATGAACTTCTACGAAAGGTCCCGCGAACACCTCAACTTGGATTGCTTCGGCGAAGGCCATATGGAGACGCTGCAGGCGCTGACTTTGGCGGGAGGATATTACCTACATTACATCAACCGGCCGAACATGGCGAATGCGATTACGGGAGCTGCGCTTCGGATGGCTTGCGCACTTGGTCTACATCGAGAAACCGGCGCCGATATAAATGGTAGCGAAAGGGATAAGATGGTCGCCGACCTACGCCGACGGACATGGTGGAGTTTGTTCTGTCTCGATACTTGGGCGTCGACTACGCTCGGACGACCTTCCCTCGGCAGATGGGGACCAGCAATCACCATCCGTCCTCCGGAGGGTGCCCATGATGCTGTAAGTCTGACTTTTCTTGCCCATACCTCACTTCTCATGCTGATTACCTACAGAATGAAAACTCCACCAACGGTCAACACATCCGTGTAGTCCCCCTAATCGAAAACATCAAATTCGCCAAAATCGCCACCCAAATCCAAGACACCATGGCGCTCTCTCCCCTCCCCCGCGCCGAGGAGCGCTCTGGGCTCGACGCTCAGCTGGTCGAATGGTCCGACAAGCTCCCATGGGTGCTGCGCTCCACTGACCCCTGCCCCGAAGCCCTCTACACTGCTCGCTGCGTGCTCAAGTGGCGATACCAGAACATGCGCATCGTGCTGCACCGCCCGGTGCTCCTCAACCTCGCCAACCGTGGCTGGAAATACCATCCCTCGGCCGACGAGCTAAAGGCTGTCGAGCTGTGCCGCGCGATCGCCAAGCAGACGATCGAGGACATCAGCCGCGAGTGGACGCAGAACCAGATGTCCGGCTGGAACGCTGTGTGGTTCATGTACCAAGCCAGCATGATCCCGCTAGTCAGCATGTTCTGGGAGAGCTGGAACACGGCCAAGGTGCGGGACTGGCAGCACCAGATCGAGATTGTGTTGGAGAGTTTTGCGGATATGGCAGATTGGAGTCTCAGCGCGAGGCGGAGCAGGGAGGTGGTGTCGAGGATGTATGAGGCGAGCAAGGGTCCGATTACCAGACAAGGGAGTCCAAGGCCGGCGATTGCCAATGGCCAACAGCAAGGCGAGGTGCAGATGAACAGCGGGTCCAGCAACGCACAGAACAGCGGACAGGCATACCAACACATGCCCGATTCATCGATGTCGCCCGACATGCTATCGGCGCAGCACGCGCAGCAGGCGCAACAGATGACGGAGATGCTGATGGAGGAAGGGATGGTGCTGCTGGATAGCCAGAGCATCTGGGACGTGAACGGGATGTTGTGGGGGAACCTGACTGATGGGCTCGATATGCCATTTGATGGCGTGCCCGGGGACGAGGGCGGGATGCAGTATGTGGATGCGGAACAGGGGTATGATCAGAGCTATATGATGCATTAGGGGTAGGGCTGTCTTGGAGGAAGGAAACTTGTCGAGGGGATACTATGAGGATGGCGTTCGAAGGCGATATGACGTTGGGATGGGTGAATAGGATTGGGACCAAGATTTGGTGCATTCAACAGCTGGAGGAAGGCTGGCGATGGGGAGTAATGAACGGCACTTTTGTCATGATGGATGGGGAATATTTTTGTTTTTTTTCCTCATCTTCATATTCACATATTTACGAGCGAGCGGGATACCAACTGCACAACAGGCAGCGCAAATAGCGGATAGCAGCACCACCACATAGGGAGAGGGTGCTTTCGGCAGATTCTTCACGTCTCTCATGCCTTGGATATACATACTATATGAATCTTCTTACATATTTTCAGACAAAAACATACTCGAGCTTGCATACGTAGGAAGCTAGCTGGTGGCCGACGGCCGAATTGAGGATGATGAACTTCGTTTAATGGGTTCGATGTTGTGACGGGGACGTGAAAGATAGGGGTTTGGACGTGATATTGGGGCAGCCAGTCTAAGCCAGATGCCTACAGCTCCTCGTTCTTCCCCCTCTTCTCAATCATGCAAGATGCTCCCCTGCGTATTTCGCTCCCAACGCCAGGTCAATGCCCATCGATGCGCTTCGCAAACCGTCCTCAAATGCAACACCACTCCATCTCCATCTCCATCTGCAATCCTATCCATCCCTAATCCCCTCCCCCGCTCGTCTATGAAACTCAGACCCTAAACACCTGCGTCCGACTCCTCACCCCATCAAAAACACACACATTATCCACGGGCACATACTGCCGCGTGATAAGCTTAATCACCTCCTGCGCCACCATGCCGCCCGTCAGCGCGCTGATATTATGCAGCTCCGCGCCCCTTGCCCGTGCCACCTCCGTCGCCACTGACACCAACCTCTCATCTGCCTCGGCGCCTGGTGCGACAGTCGCTCTAATTTCGCGCAAGATATCGGATGTGCTCAGGTCGTCGGGACCGGGGTGTGAGGGGGAGCGTGCGAGCGTCTCGGTGGCCCGGAGGGCGAGGTAGATGGGGAAGAGGGAGGGCTGGAGGGCGAACTCGTCGTTTAACTCTGCATCTTTTGACGGGAAATCAGCTCATTGCACCGCATGCATCGCGGTTAGACTAGACCGGCTTACCTGCGAGTTTTCCGATCCTCTCATCCACCGTCTCGCGATCCGGCGCGGATTCCCGGATCAGCTTGATGAACGCGGCGTTCTTGCAGTACAGTTCGACTTCTTCCCTTGCGATCCCGGCGCCGTTGGCGAGGGAGCGGACAGTCGAGAGCACCTCGTCAACATCCTTGCGGGCTTTGGTCTTGTAGATGTTCTGCAGGCGGACGTAGACTTCGGATTGGGCCTTCATGTCTGGGACGGAGCCGGGGAGGGGGAGGACACCGTGGTAGGTATGGAATTGCTTTACAGCGTCTGTGATGGTCCAGAAATCGGATTGGGAGTCGTGCTGCTCTGTTAGCTAGCTTTTGAGAGAGTTCATCGGAAGTGACCTACTGCCTCGGGCTGGTAGTCGAACACTTCCTTAACGGAGCTTGGTAGAGTGGGCAACGAAATGGTCTTGAGAACTGCAGCGGTAGCTTCATCGTAATTCTCTTCGCCTCCTTCTGGATTATCTGTTCGTGCACCAGCAGCTACCATTTTCCTAAACGCAACCTTGTCCGCGTATGTTTGAGGCATATTTCCTTCATGGATGCTCTTCCATTCCTCCAAATAATGCAAAAGAAGCGCAACGTAGGGTATATGTCCATGCTCGTGAGCACTGAGACCTTCCATATCAGCAGTCAACTCTCTCGCAAATTCCGCCAACTCCAGCCAAGGAGACAGGAGTCTCAGATCCGTCGTAGCTGTCGAATCCGGATGAGTGTCGACGATGGGGAAGTTGCCGCTGAACTGGATACTGAAATACGAGTAGAACCCTTGGGAATTGATCGCCACCAATGGTATCTTGTCTTTCTGACAAAGGACTTCCAGATCTCTTAGCACAACGTCATCGGCCGGCACTGTATATATTATGAGGGTATATTGGGACAGGCGGTCCTTGCAAGATTCCGATTCCCCCCAGTAGCCTTTGACATCGGGATTGAGTTCCATGAGGAATTTGACGAGGCATTCTGCTCTTGGTTTGCCTAGACATGTTTCATCCAGGAAGAAGTTCACTCCCAGGTCCTCTTCTTTAACTTTTGCGTGGTCAATGATTGTGAAACTGCCGATGCCTATGAATGAGCTTAGTATGCCTCCCACGGTAGGAGAGTTGGCGCGCACATACCAGGAAGAACGAGGTTCTTGAGGGTCTCAACGCCCACAACGCCGCATCCTGAATTGAAGAGTAAGATGTGAGCATCTTCCAGAGCTTGTTGTCCGTTTGCTGCCCATAAGCGGAGCTGGCGGTCGTACTTCTTCTCCTTGTCGGAGGGCCCTTGGAGTATGGGAGGCGTCTGATCTTCTATTATCTCAGTCATTGCGAGCTGAGGCTCATACTATAGGAGAAGAGAAATCTGTTCTTATTGTCAAATTGTGAAGATGCTTTTTGGAGTCAAGAGCGGAAGAGGGAAGCAGCGTAGGGGTACCTTCTTGGCCCGCATAGGTACAGACTTATCTAATCTTAGCGTCTGATTCCCCTATCGGATCGGTGAAAGGTATTACCGGGAATTATTGTGAGTTTTAGGCTTTTGGACCCTTGATTATGCAAATGGAATAATACCTACGCCTACGCCTATGCCTATGCCTATGCCTATGTCATCCTGTCGACCCCGCCATCGCCATCGTGAACAATTCTCTTGACCGCTGAGCTTCATAATAAAAAGCTTCATGAACTGTAATACTTTAAAAATAAACCAATTGACCTCGAAAGTCCTCCTATATCGATCTCTATCCCGCACCAGAGTCCGATCTCAAGCTTCTGAGGGCCCGATCACTATATTTAGCCGGCGCGAGGCTCCACACCATTTTTTGTCTCGTCCCCGTCCCGCAACGCATAGCAAACATCCCTCGCACAGGAACGTAGAGGTATGTAAACCCAGCAGGCCTCCCTTCTCTCCCCCAAGCTACTCACAGCTAATCACATCCTCGTAGCTTCGCAGTCTCCGCCGCACAGCCATCACAATGACCGACCCCAAGTCGCTCTCTCCCATCGAGGCCTCCAAGCGGCGCGCCGCATACAAAGCAGTCGAGGACCACTTCCTGCCCTCCTACCGCTACATCGGCATCGGCTCCGGCAGCACCGTCGTCTACGTCGTCGAGGCCATCGCCGAGCGCGGCCGCGACGTGACCTCGAAGATGATCTTTGTGCCGACGGGCGACCAGTCCAAGCAGATCATCATCGAGGCCGGCCTGCCGCTCGGGAGCATCGATTCGCTGCCGCCTGTCGACGGCAGCTCGGCGACCACGGGCATCGCGTCGACACACTCGGTTGCCAAGGGAGAGCAGGATCTCGCGCTGAAGGGCAAGAGACAGAGTCTGGACGTCGCGTTCGACGGCGCAGACGAGATTGACGAGGAGCTGAACTGCATAAAGGGCGGCGGCGCATGCCTGTTCCAGGAGAAGCTCGTCGCTACAAGCGCGAAGAAATTCGTCTGCGTGGCTGGTACGTTCTCATCCTCAGCCAACCCTATTGGCAAGTCCTCTCTGTGGTACTTAACTAATTCGGCGCAGACTACCGCAAGCTCCAACCCCGCCTCCTCACCTCCTGGAAAGCAATCCCTATCGAGATCGCCCCCCTCTCCGCCCCAGCCATCAAACGCATCCTCATAACCCTCGGCTCTCCCGACCCGCGCATCCGCCAGGGCGGCTCCGCCAAGGCCGGGCCCGTCGTCACCGATAATGGCATGTGGATCATCGACGCGCCCTTCCCGGCCCTCAAACTCTCGAAAGACCTCGCAGATGGCGACAAGGGCGACGGCTCGATGGGCACGTGGGAGGTGCACGCGCTGGGAAGACGGTTGAAGAGGATCGTGGGCGTCCTGGAGGTGGGCCTGTTCCATGGGAGGAATGGCATTCAGGTCGCGAATGCGCGGGAGGAGGGCGGTGGACAGAAGCCCATTGCGGCGTATTTCGGGATGGCGGATGGAGAAGTCGAGGTTAGGATAGCGCAGGAGTTTGAGGGTGTGAAGTCGAAGCCCTGAGAGGGCGAGGAAGGAGGATAACGTATGGAGCACGGATTTAGATGAGTTATGCAAGTTACGTATTGACCACGAAAAGCAATGATATGATATCGAAGTATAAAAACAGAATAGTTGGTCTACATTAAACTTCACTGCCGAATAATCGCACATGCTGTGCACAAAGAAGTAAAGTCACATTCCTAAACCACCCACTCAATCTCAAATCGCCCTGCCCTTCCCCTTCCACCCCGCCTCATCCAGTGCCGGAAAATCGGTTTCCAAATCCCCCGTCTCCGTACGACTCTGCTCCTCCGCCAGACTCAACTGCAACGCATAATCCAGATCATCCAGCGCGATCTCTCCGTCCTTGGCCTTGCCTTTCAGACCCCTACGACTCCTTGACGCTTGACTCGTCGACGGAGAGGTTGAAGCAGAGCGTCTGCTCTTCTTCTGTTTCACCACGAACTGGACGTCATAGGCGCTTCCAGATGGAGGGGATGTGTAGCTCTGGTCGACGCTCTCGAGGAGCGAAAGGCGGATGGCTTCTTCGATGTCATTTTCCAACTCGTCTTCGGTCTTCAGACGAGGAGAAGCGTCGCGCCCAGATATGCTTGGCTCGGGAGAGATGGTTGGACTGCTCAGAACGCTTGCAAAGGACGAGGGACTGTCGCGAACGGGACTGGAACTTGCTTTGACGAATTTGCGCTCTTCTTCCTGCTCGAAGGCCTCTTGGGATATCAGCTCCGCGTAGCGAAGCGCTTCTTCTTCGCTCAAACCAGCGAGACCAACGCCGAAGCGCCCATGAAGATGGTCTCGCTCTTTCTCTCTTCTTACTTTCTCCCGCTTCAGCTCCTGTTGCTCGTTCACAATATAGTCCATCAAAGCACCTCTTCCGGTATGTGTATACCGATCCGTGGCACTATTGGTGCCTCGTTCGCTGGAGCGTCGGAGGCGGCGCTTCTTGCTCGAGACCTCATCTGCAGCCGTTGAGCTATATGCCCAGTACCTTAGATGAGTGCCAAGCGAAACCATGCCTCTGAGAGAGGTTGGGTCTGGATCGAGGGCTAGAGCCCCGGCAGCAAACAGGTTAATTCCTACGCCTTGAACGGAAGCCTCAGCCTGGACAAGACGTCGCCGTGCTCGAGAGGAGAATCGTGAGTTAAGCGTGCGTATAGGTTGCATTGTCGATGCGAGAGTGTCCCAAGCTTGCACTAGACCATCATTGCCCCCGTGGACAAGATACAAAGCTGATAGAGCTAAACACGATATTTGAGGGGAATCCGTGCAGATTGTGCGAACAGGCTGTAAATTATTGACGATTGCAGAGTTACTTGCTTGCGGTCCCCGCATGTTCCAAACGTAGATGGTTCCAGTTTTGGTGCCAACGGCAATGAAACGTCCCCTATATCCAGGGATGTCGGTCAAAGACCGCGTGTCTTTGTACTCAGGGGTTGCAAAGGCCGGCGATGCCGATGATCCATCATTCATGGCCAGAATGGGGTCCTCAGAAGCCGTAAGTAGAGCATAAGTGGACATATCAATCGCACTCGTTGTAAGCTCGATTGCCTGTGACCCTTCCCACGTCAAATTCGTCGTCCTCCACTCCTCTACTAATGGCGGTTTAGCATGGGGATGCACTGGACTCGTAGGTATAGCTGATTGAGTTGGTGATTTCGTATCAGTTGAGGAAATTGGCTTGCCTCCGCCGAAAAGGGATGCTACCGGCATTGTCTTCGGCGCGATTGGCGGCGTACGAGGAACTGGATAATGGTCCAAGGAAACTTCCTCAGACATCACACGAGTGAATCGTCTGATCTGGGCAGGTCCTGATTCAGGAGTTCCACACTTGATCACTACTGCACTTTCTCCGGCTCCATGGGTATCGTCGCCTGCGAAATCAACTTCCAGTCTGCGACGCATATCCCAACCTTTGCAAATCTTCTGGAAATGAGCTGGACGAAATTTAAGAAAGGTCTCAATCTCTCTGCTTTCGGCTAATAGTTCCTCCCTGCTGAGGTGAGACGACTCCGGCGAAGATCTTGGAGAATAGCTCCCATCAAAGTCAACAGCCTGATAAGGATCCTCTCGGGCGACTCGGCGTTCAGCAAGTTTCCACGCCACACTACGACCGGTCTCCCAAGCAAGTTTTGTCAGGCCCTCTTCGTCAAGCTTCATAGCCTTCTCAATAGGTGCTCGGTGGATAGCATGCGTCAGGTAGAAGACTTCGCCCAATGCATTGAGAGCTACTGCCCAGACACGTTTTGCAGCCTTCCGCTTTTCGCTATATGAATCATCCACATTGATGGCAATAATTGGAACACCAGGGCTGAGCACCCATCGAGCCGTGATTTCACCCTTTGCAAGCCGATGGCCATCCAATCTATCTGATCCCAAGGCGTACGTAGTGACAATTCCGCAAGAAGAGCCAACGATGATCCCCACGAGTCCCTCCGTCAAGGAGGGAACCGCAGAAGACTTTGCAATCCACACGGCGGATATAGATTCTGAAGTACTCGGGACTTTGGGAATCTCGGCTGGATGACCAGCATGGTGCGCTGAATGAGCCAAGAAGCGGCCTCGCATCTCGTCCGACGAACGGAAGTAAGCCAGGCCACCTGGGAAACCCTCGCCATATATCATACCAAACGGTTGGCTAACATCCATGACATTTGGGGCCCCAACAAGTGATCCATCACCAAGACCATATGGCTGATCTCCAGGGAATAAATCTGCGAACTGCCGCAGTGGCTGTGGATCTGACCAACCCCAACTATCGACTTTCCCAATGGTCGGATCACTTATAGAAGCATGGCCAGTCTCGTCAGTCCCATGCATGAAGCGGGGAGACTTCCTGCCACTGTTGAACACAGCATGAATGTGGTTGACAGTCGCGAACAACTGAGAGTTGTACGTGACAGAAGCACTTCCATTGTTCACAACGTTGTGCGACCGAAACGATACGCCGTGACCTCGAGTAATCTGCTGCGGCTTGCCACGGGCAAGAGATCGAAGGAGGCGCGTTCTCAGTATATATTCGCTGCGCCATGATGCCAAAGCCGTCAATCGCGTGAAGAATCGCTGCTCGGCACGGAGGCTGTCACGAGCTTGCTGGTCAGAGCCACGACGGTTGCTGCGGGAGATATAGTCATCGTCAACCACGTCTTGACCCGGGAAGAACCGCGAAAACGCGATGCGCCACGCGTGAGGTGTAGTGACGAGATTATAAAATCTTCTCGACACCAGAGATACCGCAGACAGTGAATTTGCGGGCAGGTGTGATAGGATGTGGGTTAGGACCTCTGCTAGTTGTTAGCTCTGCAGATATGTAACCCATATTTCTGGAGTGAGAATTACCATTCGGAAATTCATCCAGTCGAGGACCATCGCGTCTATTCGATTTACTCCGGATTACTTTGAAAGCAGGTCCCTGCGCTGGATTCTTCGGCGAGCCAGGAGTAAGGGCATTTTCATATTCGGATACGACGTTGGATGGTTGAGAGCGACGCGTGCTATCCGTGACTCCGTTCAGTCGTGGCAAGTCGTCCGGCAAATCTCCATGCCCAACGACAACTGGGGCGGCACTGGGAACCTCTCCCGACTGCTCGCTATATGAGTCGGCAGGGAAGGCAGGACGGATATCTGGAGAGTGAAAGCCATGTTGGAAGGGTTGTATGGGCTGTTCAGTGGGCGTGTTGGTGAGAGCTGATGAATATTCGTTTGGCTCAGATTGCATGTATTAAAGGGTTTTAAGTAGGGAAATCGTCTTGACCGAGCCAGTTGCGTCTGGTTCAGTCTATAGAGCGAAATTGAGGAGTTCGAGATGCGGGTATTTCTATGTAATCGATGATGTTGCAGTTGCAAAAAGGTGTGATGTCTTCCAGGTGACGTGAGGCCCGAGATTGCATCGGCCTTTACCTAGGGTACTTAGTACTACTTTATCGAGTAGCGCCGCAGTCCTGCAAATTGGATATTGGATTCACGTGCTTGATAAGAATGGTTACCACCAGCGTTCAAGAGTCACTTAGCAGTGGAATTAACAGCTGGAGACAACGAAAAGAACATTTCTCTTTTACTAATTTTCTCCCTACCTATTTTATAGTAGAAGTAGATATCTACCAGAGTCTATCCGAAGCTGGGTTGCGAAGAAATATTTCACTATAATAAAGTCAGATAACGACTCGCTTATAAAAAGCAAAAACAACTTGTGTAGCTCCTTTAGCTCAGTGGTAGAGCGGAAGATTGCAGATCTTCAGGTCGATCGTTCGAACCGGTCAGGGAGCTGTTCTTTTGTCATTCTTTTCCATCAATTCTTTTATCCCTTGCCCCTCCTCCTCGCTCGCTTCTTCTCGTGTTGGTGGGGCAAATTACCTACATTTTTTACCTAACGCCCCTTACGCCGAGGTATCATAAGATGGAATAAAGCCCTAAAACCACAGCTCAGCAGCCATTTAGCTCAGCTCCTTTGTAAGTTGCACCTGCATTCCAGAAGCAGATGGTTCAGAAAACTAACAATTCATAATAGAGCTCAGTGGTAGAGCGGGAGATTGCAGATCTTCAGGTCGATCGTTCGAACCGGTCAGGGAGCTTCTTTTTGCTTCCCATGTCTGATGCCTACCTAATATAATATAATATACTCGTGACAATCTTGAATTAGAGACGGACCTTTTAAGAAGCTACATATACGAATAGAATGTCAAGTAGAATGGACATCAGAGATATTTGAAATTCTATCATACTGTTTGTTCTGTGCTCATCCAGCTGATAACCGAGAGCGACGCCTTTGATGACCCTCGCTTCTTCCGGCCTTTCTCTGACTACACAGTTACTTAGGTGTAGATTCCTCCCGTGGACTCCGGTGTAAATGCTAAAGCGAAAATAATCCTAATTCCACCATCAAGGTAATTCAAACTCCTTGAGCTAAACTCCCGTAGCCCTCCTCAAATAACTCCTCTTTTTGCATACGTTGACTTCGATGCCCAGCCGAAACACCTAATCCTATAGATCTAGACTTGATCCGGAAACACATTATCCTCAGCCGGCCCGTCCAAGCCACGGCTAATCTTTAGATCAGCAGGAACAGCACGACCCAAGGTCGCCAACCTATTCCTCTTTCGCTTTGCGGGGCCAGACAACATATCGACTCTCGAGTTCATGAACAAACCGGCATCAGACGCTTCACCGGCTGCCATATCCAAGGCGAAGGCCTCAGGACCACGCAGAGTGGGTAGGAGGAATCTAGTCTCGTACCAACGGCCCTTGATGTCGGCCAAGCTCTTGCGCGCCATGGGCTCGAGAAGCCTCCATTCGCGCCAGACGTTCGTGCCCGCGTTGGCCGCGACTTCATTGCGAAAGATAAGGTCGGTGTTGACGCGTGCAGGAAGATCCACACTGGTGGGCCAGCTACTGCGGTCCAGATACTGCTGTGGTGTTGGCATCTTGACGAACTTATAGATATCGCCGACGATGGTGACTGAGCTATTGGTGTCTGTCGTCCTTTCGATCATCTGGTGGACAACCATGATGACAATCTCATCCTTTGTATCTCCCATCAATCTGACAGGCTCGCCAACCCACACCTTCTCTCCGCCGAGGAACATTCCCTTGTAGTGAACCTCTCCTGGAGCTGTGGGGATATCGACGCGGTCGAAAAAGGAGTAACCTTCGTTGATTCCCTTTGCGGCGAGAATGCTTGCATCGACTTCTGGATCGTTGCTTCGATTGGGTTGGTTGAAGTCGCCTCTCAAGACTCTGTCCCACGGTACCTGGTCGTAAGTGAAGTCGTTGATCTGTTTCAAAGTCGTGCTCGGAACACTCCATGCAAGCCAAGGTCTTATACTGCCTCGATCCTTGACAACGTGGGCAGGATGACTGTATGGATGCGATAATGGCTGTACGAGGAATTGATGTGTTCCACCTCCTCGCATCTGTCTCTTAAGTATGATTGATAGTCCCCATGCGGAACCCTTGTTGAACCAGACAAGCTCCCCCGGACGATAAATGAAGTCATTTTCTGGATTGCTGTCGAACAGCTGCTCTGAAGTCTTCGTGTTGAGCGCCGGAGAGGATCGGTGCCTTGGTATGTTTGCAGACTGAGCTGAAGCGGCGTAGCGGACACCAGTCTTGACACTCTCAACGGGAGCTTCGAGTGCCTTGGGAGTCTCCACTGCCTTGGTAGCAGTAGCGATCACAGGGGCCGGCTTTGTGATAGAATCGGTCGGAATTGCAGCCTTGCCATCAGGAAAGCAGTACCTGCAGGGACAGTTCAGGAAGGAATTGCCCTCTGGATCAGTGGCGAGCCAAAGAAGGTGCGGCAAGAATTCCTGTGCGCTTCTGAATCTGCATTTCCCATTAGGATGGCCGTAGAGGTAGGTGTCTTGTCTACTGCTGTCTGCAACAAGTTTGCCATCCTTAGCCTTTGTTCGGCGGTGCTGCCAGAGGACATAGTCTTGAGGGAGCTCCGCGAGAATGTAATTCTTTCCTTTGCGCAGTTAGTACATGTGAAGAAGGGAAGAAATAAAGAAACATACCAGTGTGTTCAGGTCCTCCAATGACTTCCATGAGCATGCCGCCTAGCTTGCGCTTCCAGTCCACGGAGGTAGGGTCATCGTCCTGAATTCTTTGGTAGAAATCTACCGAACCATCGGGGAGCGGAGTGCTGTCTTGTCTGGGCGGCTCATTGGGAAGCAGATAGCCATTCGATGAGTAGTGAGAGCGGCCGTCAGACCGGGCAACGCTTACGGTCGTGAATCTGGCCATCACAGTGCCCCAGTGGACTGGACTGTAGCTGTAACTCAGGTAACCATCACAGAAGTTGGGTCAAGATCGTGGCATGGATTATAGATAATCCAGCATGCAGATCCCCAGACAACTCTACATTGTTGATAGGGAGCTCCCTTTCCTATGTCGGTGTCCGGGGATATGATTCCCCGATTTCACTTAGTTTTGATCACGTGAATGATAATATTGCTTCTTGGTGAAAATTATTTTCCGAAAGTCGCAGTCTCCCTCCCCCTTTGAACAGCACAAAGGCCGAGTGGCGGGGTACTTACACTTTACGCGACCGCGACCGCTGTCGCGTACATACCTCATCAAGCTGCCAACATCCAAACCGCGACCTGCAGTCAGTGTGAGGTTGTCGTCTACATTTCTGAAGAGCTTCACAGTTCCTTCATTTTTGGAGTACCATATATAACACTCCAGAACTCTGCATTTCTACGATCTTGCCATCTTGCCATCTTGCCATCCATCTCCCACTGGATAATCCATTGTCCCTTTCTCTCACCTCCCACCAGTCGCATTTGCATTCCTCGAAATTCCAACGCGTCCACCTGGCTGGCCCGTCTGCCGCAAGCGGAGGTTCCAACAGATCGCATTGGCAACATCCATTGGCAGCATCCATTGGCAGCATCCAGAATTCCTCCAACCCATATCATAACAAGGATCAATAGCTCTAGCTTGTATCTTTTTGGCAACCAGGGATGCAGTCGATAGGGTCTCCGGGGCCTGCGACTCCTTTGTTCAAAAGGAATACAGCTTCGAGCCTCCTGGCCAAATTCTCACCCAGTCACACCCACCATAAGATGGCCGCAAAGCCGGGCACAACAAGTCAGCTATCATCTCCAAAGCCTGCCATGGCACCTACAGATCTGCAACTCCTCAATGGTTCACAGCAAGCCCAACATGCGGTTATAGACCTCGTGGATCACAACAATGAGAACTCAGAAGATGATGCAGTCATATATGCCTCAAGTGCCCAGCGGAAGAGGAGCGTACGAGCTGCTGCTGCAGTTTTAGGCCAAATCAAGCAGCCAGTAAGTTACGTCGCGAGGATATCACGATTTAAAGCTGACTGAAACCTTAGAAGTCTCGCAAGAAGGTCATCGTGGATTTGCTTGATGATGATATTGATGAACTGGCTATTACACCAGTTAAAACAGCTCGAGTTGCGGTTAGACATGAAATCGCTAGCACGACTGCCGCCAAGCGGAGGCGTTTTTTCATAGAGAAGAAAGACTACTTCCTGCCACTCCTCCCGGGGAATAACCATATCGAGAAGTTGGTGGAGAAGGACGAAGGATTGACCCCAGAAGAGCGGGCCAAGGACCACACCTCTTCTCCCTATGTCGAATTGGAGCATCAACCTCGTGGTATCACGGCGACAATGAAGCCCTATCAGCTGTCAGGCCTTTCTTTCCTGCTGTATTTACATAGAAACGGTCTGTCTGGCATTCTTGGAGATGAGATGGGCCTCGGCAAGACCTTGCAGACATTGTCTTTGATACAATATCTCAAGGAGAATGAGCCCAAATGTGGCCAAGCACGACCTTTCCTAGTGATCTGCCCGTTATCCGTCCTCAGCAGCTGGATGGCAGAGGCTAGAAAGTGGGCACCTGGATTGAAGGTCATCCGCTTTCATGGTCCGGCGAAGGAACGAGACCGCGTCAAGAAAATCGTCTCCGGAGAGATTGACTTTTATGGAAACTTGACTACAAAGCAAAGGAACAAGCTCAAGTCTCGGCGTACGGCGTCTGGAAAGCCAATTATCGATATAGATTCGGAATCTGCCAAGGAAGAAGAACCTGGCGTGGATCTTGTGGTGACAACTTACGAGTCATACCAGAAAGAGCAGGGATTTTTCAAGAGAGTCTATGTCTGGCGCTATGTCGTTCTTGATGAAGGACACAAGATTAAGTGAGTATCAACACAAGCCTCATTCATAACATCACTGATAAGTCACAGAAACGATCTTAGTCTTATTTCTAAAGCGCTTCAGGGCTTGAAAGCTGAATACCGTCTGATATTGACCGGCACGCCAGTACAAAATAACCTTGCGGAACTTTGGGCACTTCTGCATTGGTTATATCCGGAAGTGTTCACTGTTAAAACTAGCGAAATTTTCGTCGAATCTTTCAATCTGAGTAAGGGACAAGTGAAGAACGCTGTTCTTGATGCCTCCAGAAGTTTACTGGAGCTTATAATGCTTCGGCGGATGAAGTCTTCTCACGGAGTTGATCTCAACTTACCTCCCAAGACCGAGGTCCTTTTGTTTGTACCGTTGTCTCCGATGCAAAGGTTTTGGTACACCAGACTTATCACACGAGCAGATCAAGGCCTTCTTGATGAGCTTTTTAAGGGTGCCAAGGACAAGGAGCAAGCTGCAATGAACGAAGATGGAGGATCGATGGACTTGCTGACGATGCAGAAGCAAAGCGAGGGTTTATATACTGTTGAAAACGAACTGGTCGTTGGCAATGACGAGTTTACAGAAAGCCGGGTTATCCTTCAGCAGACCCTGTTGAAAGAGGAAGCCGAGCGGGGCGACAAAGATGATAGAAGCTCCGCATGGCGCAAATTGATGAATCTGTTGATGCAGCTTCGTAAGGTATGCAATCATCCCTACCAAATTCAGCATGCGGAACCCGAGCCCTACATCACGGGTGATCATCTTATCAGTGCTTCCGGCAAATTCATCGTCCTCGAAAAGTTGATAAAAGAGCTTGTCATCAAGCAAAAGAAGAAAATCCTCATTTTCAGTGGATTCACCCGGATGTTAGACCTTGTTGAGGAATTTTTGGCCATTCGTGGCGGCGATGGATCCCAGTTTCGAGTTGCACGTCTGGATGGCGGTACCCAGAGAGCTCGTCGTAATCTCTCCATCCGTCTATTCAATGACATGGAGTCGGATACTCAAGTGATGTTGATCTCAACCAGAGCTGGAGGTCTCGGAATCAATTTGACCTCGGCCACAGAGGTTGTTTTTTTGGATCAAGACTGGAACCCCCAGATCACACTTCAAGCTGAAGCTCGCGCTCATCGGATCGGTCAGACCAAGCCTGTAACGATCTATAAGCTTGTTAGTCAGGGTACAGTGGAAGAGCAGATGATGGGAAGGATTCAGAAGAAGCTCTATCTGTCGGCAAAGGTCACGGAGGCCATGCAAGATATACATACCAAGGCTGGCAAAGCTAAGAAAGGCCCAGGAGGTCGCATACTTGATACCGTGGAGGACGAGATGCCTCAACTCAGTACGGGCCAACTCATGTCCCTCGTTCGTCGTGGCACTTCAGCTCTTTCACGCCCAGAGGTCGACGTGAAGGAGATGGTCAGCTGGGATTGGGAGACTACTGTTGCTAAATGTAAAGATCAACCAGCGGATGTAAACGTCAAGAAGGCTGCCATTCCGGATGCTAAGGTGGATGAAGAGGCGGAGGCAAAATGGCTCGGCGAGATGGAGAAAGTGGAAGCTCACATTTTTGAGGGAAAGAAGCTTGCGCGTGCCGCTGGTAATGGCAAGGCTAATTCTAGCAATCGAGAAATTGCGCACGAATACAATCGCGCTGATCGTCGCATTGGCAAGAACACTACGGTCATGGTCGACGGCTTTGCCATCAGCAAGGAGTCGATGAATTGCGGAGAGTGGGAGGCAGTTCCGACCTTCGCTGGCAAGGATCCTCGTCTTGCAGAGCCGAAGCGTGAGAAGAGGGCACCCATCAATCCTCAATCACATTGTCAGGTCTGTCTGGATGGTGGCGACTTGCATCTGTGCCAGCTCTGTCCTAGAGCATATCACTACAAATGCCTGGACCGCGAGTTCCAGTCGAAGGCTAAAGGCTGGCAATTCAACTGCCCACAGCACGAGTGCGTAGACTGCGAGCAGAAGACAACTGATGCTGGCGGCATGCTGTTTCGTTGTCGCTGGTGCGAGCGAGCCTTCTGCGAGGACTGCCTCGACTTTGAGAAGACAAACCTTGTCGGAGACATTACCAAAGAATACGAGATGTTGGGGTACGCTGCACACGACAATGCGTTCTACGTGCAATGCCACAAGTGCACAGAGCACTTCGAGGAGTCTCCGGAGGACAAGGCCATTGTTGATCTTCTGGCCGCTGATATCGATCGCGAGTATGAACGCGCTGTGGCTGCTGAGGCACTGGTGGACGATCTCCAGGCTTATGTGCAAGCCGGTGTGAGCCCTACGAGCCGTGCAGGCAGTTTGAGTGACGGGACTACAATTGAGACTCCTGGAGTTGCTACGCCGGCTGCGATGGCCATTGATGACGATGGTGCGGCGATGTCCAAGGGCAAGTTGAAGCGCAAAGCTGCCGTTGCTGCGGTTGGCTCGATCAAGAAGATGAGAGTCGTCTACGGTGATGATGTAAGCATCGATTAGGGGGTATGATCGCATGAGCTATGTTGAATATTGGCGATGTTGCGGAAGGCGGCGTCACAGGATATGGTTCTGCGAGCTTGTTTGGTTATTTGTTTCACTATATGATATCCGGCCGGTGTATGGCCACTTCTTTCAGGTGTCGTTAGGGAAGGAGTTGAGGAGTTCGCGAAGCATATGGACTCTTTATTGTATGACATCGGGATGCTCTTCATATGGGTTAGATCCTGAGCCATTGGAGGAGACGGGAAAGTGAAGTAAAGAAAGACGTGTCAGTTTGGCGCAAGCCAGATAGGGTCGAGCTATTTCCAACGTTGTTCTCGTAGAAGAGAGGGATAGACAGGAGTCATAAGAATAGGTCAATAGATCATTGCAAAACCCTTCATTTGTGGCTCTTGCCTCCGATATAATTCTAGGATATGCTTGTGTATGTATGCATTTTGACCCAATTAACAGAAACAGGAATATTGCCAACTCATGCCCTAAACCATCATCGCTTTACTAAAGCCTCGAACATCCACTTACCTAGGTATCTACCTACACGAGCCAAATAATAATAATAATAATAATGAAATAGCACGAAGCTATTGGAGCGTGGCCGAAGCAAATATAGGGAAGAGAAGGGAACGCGCGACCCGGATGGGTTTAGCTAGATTTCCCACAAACTCCCGCTCGAATTCCAACTCTTTCTCGTTTCCTTCGTGAGTTCAACCCACGTCGACGACTGCAATGGATCAATCGATACGCTGAAAATTCGACCGAGAGCAGCATCTTCCAAGCTTTATCAGACCTGAGGAAATGCGGAGAGTAGAGTGGAAGATCAACGAGCAAGATTTGGGGAGCACTTTCTCCTCGTTCCGGAGAAGAGAGATCAAGAGCGATAAAGTGAAAAGGAGCGATGTGAAAGGATGAAGAACGGAAAGAGATCAAGAGGAGATGGGAAAGGAAGAGTGATCGAGATGGGAAAGTCGAAGGACTGAAGCCACCACAGACGTTATGGTCCTGGTCCTCTAGGCATTGTTCAACAAAGCCCCGAACCCAGCAGAGATGATCAACCTTGGTCTGCCCAGCATTCATTCCATGTATCGTCCACATCATGGCTCCGTGACATGATGAATACGATGCTTACGATGCTTTTTACTTTCTTCCAACAGAGCCAGTATCCGAAATACATATGAAAGAGGAGATTACACGTGATACAGTCCAGGTCACACCTCTTCGGTCCCTCTCCTACGGAGAATATCGGGGCGTTATCGGTGGAGATGTTCGATGTACATATGTAGCACCTTCAAGAGTCAAGACATCTGAAAATGCCGGGAACCGCCAACACGTGGCCTAATTGTGGCGATATGTCATGGAACTGTGGAACATCGTCAAAAGATGCGATTTTCATACTCCGGACCGAATTGACAGTTACATGTTGATGCCAATCATGCCATCGTGGTGCTGTTGTGCTCTATATGTCAACGAATGCCCCAAGTCTATTGAATAGTGTGATGATCTTTCGTGTCGAGATCCTCATCCACGGCATAGCCACAGCATGGAAGGGAGCATGGAAGCTGTAGGACGCCGATAGTTGCTTTACAAAGCACGACTGCAGGCAGGAGTGACACCATGCAGGTCACCGTCTCCTCGCACAAAGCGTGTGCATGGTATGACACGGCCAGTGGCCAGGAGGAGGAGTCGGCCGAGATTGTCGTCCGTTGAAAACGTCTGATTTTTGGGATTCTAACTGCCGGCCTCTGTTCTTTATTCTTTTTTAAGGTCTGACAGAGGGGCCTGTTTGTCTGAGGATCGTTAGAGAAGGAAGGGGGGGTTCAGGACGGTTAACCCGCGTCTCGTCTCCATCTGGGGGAGCATAACGGCAGCGCCCCGTCCCGGAATTAGCAGTCGTCTCCATGGGCCCCTGTCCCTGGTGGACCGGTGGCGTGGTTTCCATTGTGGTTTCCATTCCATTGTTCACGCCGCGCGCGACTGGCGCGAGGGAGTAATGATGGAACGTGCGTTTGCGAAGGCTGGGCTTGAGAGCCCACCAGAGTCTCTAGGGTAAAGCTAGCGGGTATGAGCGGTGACGCGAGGAATGTGGTACGCTAAAGGAATGGCAAAATGGGCAAAATGGGAAAGAGAAGGGAAGGGCAAGAAGGAGAAAGGGAAAGGGATGGAACAGAGGGGAGGGCGGAGAGGCCAAGAGGGACGACCAGCCGGGAGCGGGGGCGACGACAAGGGAACGGGCTATCGAATAGAACGGTTGAACAGACTTCGCGAGATGATGGCGACAACATTGATCTTCTCAGGATCGTCGTGTGCAATCCACAATACTTCTTCGAACGCGTATGTACTACTGCATTGTACATCCTCCTTAGTGGAAGCTATTATTGCTTTTACATCTTTCGTGATAAGAACCCTCTCTCTGCCTCCTTATCTCCGGCAGCATTCGTGCGCTGATGGCCCCCATTCCTGTGCGGAGTGGGAATCCGATGAGGCATGGTGAAGGGCAGACTGAGACGACCATCTCTCGCAATCCGCGATGTACGGAGTACAGTACATCTCTCCCTGCTTGTCCTCCACACCTTCATACACAGCATGCATTCGGGAAAAGATGCCGCCGACGAGGTGTGCATTTCAAAATGAAAAGCCCGCATGCGAGTACGTACGTACGGTCAGGTCACCATGATTGGCAGGAGGTTGCCACTGGACGGATACATCCATCAGACGGAGGACGACGGATGAATCTCAATGAAGCCCTCGGTTCGAGATACGGTACAGAGAGCTTAAGGAGGAATGTCGACAGTTTATTGTGTCGCATGCGAATCATGGTATACATATGTACATATGTATGTACGAACGAATACGTGACATGTATCAATACACATATTGTATACATACCTACATAGGTACAGTACATACACAGCACAATTAATACTCCAGTTACAAATACGGGCAGGTCCTTCCGCAAACTCGCGCCGTCGTGCCACGCATCCACAAGCCTCCCGCCCCCCTCGGTATGTTAGGTGCAGGGTGCATTCCCAAGACGTGCTCGGTCTCCCGGAATTCAATTTGAATTATCAGGCAATTATGTGCATCCAGAGGACCTAGATGCTGCACAGCACAGGCTTCATGATCTTCCTGGGATAGATTATGCGCCAATAGCAGGAGAATCCAGCAATCAGTGGGCACCGTTAGCAGCATTTTGGACTTGGAACAGTGGACGCCTTTTGGAAAAAAGGGGCGGGGGGGCGGAGAGAGGGGGTCGATGCCCGCAATCAGAGTGGAGTGGAGGAGCTATGTACTATATTTATTGTATATGCTATGCTATGCTGCTGCTGCTCTACTCAGTATGTACATACGGAGTACACAGATAGGTATGTATGTACCTACCACGGGCGATGGACGAAAACACACAAAAACACACTAACACGCGCAATTATTCTCACCTGGGACACAGATCGTCTACTTACTAGTCTCCGTACAGTACCAGTACCCTACTTGTACCCGTACCCGCAGTGTGCAGCATGGAGTCATGACGGGCCTATCCTGCGCGATTCTCGTCCTCTTCTCTCTCCAGATAGGTATGTACATACATACATGCATACATACCTAGGTAGGTACACAATTGCTGTATAATTCTTGGGAAAAAGCAAGGACCTCCCTCGCCCACACGCTGATTCCCCATTCCCTCCCGCCGTTTTCCCTCCTGATCTTCCCTTCTCTTCTCCTTCTACTGTTATCCCAAATCAACTAACAGGGCAGAGTCAAGTCAGTCGAACGGCTCATCAACTTTTCATCGAAGGACTGCAGACATTCATCAATCTGGCAGAGTACTCATACCCTATCCTCGTCGCCCAGACAGACCACTTTGACCTTTGACAGCGGCTCGATTCGCCGCTGCAGAAACGAAACAATCTCCTGGCATTCCTCGAGATCCACACTGTTCTTCCGGTCCTCTGGGTTGGGCTGGGTTCGGTTTGATCTGCAATAATCAGCGTTCAGCTCAGCGTCCCGACTCCCATACACCAGTAACCCAAGTACAGTGCGTACCCTGTAAAGTTCTACGATAATACAGTACTTCCCTCGCCATTCACCACATCCACCATTCTCCAGGTCTCCAGGTTTCCAGGTCTCCAGATCTTCGTGCGGCTTTCATCCTTCATCCCTCATCCTCCTTCTTTAACCTTCATCTCATCGGCTCATCAAACATTTTACTCTTCTTTTCGAAACATTTGCATCGCCTAATCCTAACATCGAAATACTGCAATTGCCGTCGCTCGTTCATCAGCCAGGCCAATTGACCAACCTATCACCTGTCATTCCTCTCCGCCATCCCCATCGTTCGGACAGGGCTTGGAACAAGAGACATCTCGGGGTAGTACCACAGCATTTTGACATTCGGATTTGGAGATTGGTTCAACGGTTTCGCAAGGTCATATGCAGGCAATCAAACTGTGTCTCAGCACCGCATGATTCAGTAGTTTGACGTCCCAGAAACTCACCACTATAATATCACAATATCATCTTCGATTGCCGAGTTCAGACGAGCAGCGATTGATCATGAGCTCTCCACAGAATGAAGGACCGGCGGTGCCTCCAGAGAAGAAGAAAGGCTTCGAGAAGTATGTTGCCAAATTCAAGAAGGCGCTTGGAAAGTCGAATATTCAAAAGCGATTGTCGATATCGGGATCCCCGAGGCCAGTAGCTGCATCGAGGTCAGTAGTTCTCACTTTTGTTGCGATGTTAATCACTCTCCGACGTTCGATCGCTAAACGAACGAAATTGCAGCTCGACACCCGCCGCCGTGGCACCGGTGAAGGGAGAAGCAGCCACCGAAGCAGCACCAACGGTTAGCGAGCCGCTGCAGATTCCAGTCGACCTTGGTTCTGCCGCCGAACGAGTTGAGAAGCCGGTCCGAGTCCGCGTTCATCGTGAATGCCATGTATGCAAGACAGATTTCAAATCGGAGAAGATATGTAGCAAGTGTGAGCACCGGCGCTGCAAGGAGTGCAGCCGCTTCCCGGAAAAGAAATCCAAGGACGGTAAACTAGAGCCTGGTGAAGTTACGGCTGGCTTGGTCGATGAGAAGAAGGCAAGGTATCGCTTGCAGATCACCAGGCCGGCACGAGCGAGCGGACAGATTCTCGTGCTTAAGAAGCCAACACAGCGTGTTCGACGAAACTGCCATTCTTGCGGCACTCAGTTCATTGCTGGGGTCAAGATCTGTGGCGAGTGCGGACATGCCCGTTGCACTGATTGCCCAAGAGATCCGTAAGTTTTGCCGAACGTCCATAGGACTCTCTCGCGCACTTGTGCTAACAATGGCACAGACCGAAAGCTCGCAAGTATCCTTATGGCTATCCCCATGATGAGTTCGGCGACATCAAAGCCTTCTACAGCTGCCACGACTGCAACACCGTCTTCCCATTAGGCGAGTCAAAATGCAGCCATTGCGGCCATGAGAAGTGCGGGAATTGTCCGCGCACCCCGCCCAGGAAGGTTAACCCAGCACTGGATCCTGAGCTGATAAGGCGTGTCGAAGAGAAGATTGCACTGTTGGGATTGAGTGGGACGGCGACTGTGAAGGTATAGCATAGCATGGCATACCGGATCGATGGAACCGGCGACACAGCCAGGCAGGGGAGAACATATGGTCTCACGATGATTCAACTTCGATTTCCGTCGCCACCTCCTCGAATTCAATCCTGACCTACACAGAACATCATATATCCAACAACCCCGCCATCCATCCGAAGTCAGAAAAAAATTGCCACATCCGTTCATGAATACACGACATAACGATATCATTCTCTTCATCCGTCATATTGCACGGTCGGCGTTGCATTTGTAGCCATTATCTTGATCAGTTCTGTGTCCGGTTCTGTTGCCAGCAATACATACTTATTCTTTTTTGGCCGGTCTTATCTCGTTGCGTCGCGACCGGTTTTCTTATAGCATACGACTTTTCACGAGGGGAGAGAGATGAGAGGTGGGAGGGGAGAAGAGAAAATGGGAGAGGAGAAATAGCGACTTTTGTTTTTGGTTCTTTTAATCGAGCGAGGCTACCGTTCTGAGGGCGCGATGGCGCCGGAGGCTATGGGCCTTGGGTGTCAATCGGCGCGTCGGGGCGTTCTTTGCGAAAGCGAGTGTTTCTGGGGAAATTCTTCTCCGTGGCAGGGTGTGAAATATGGGTTTGGATGGAAGAAGAAGAAGAAGAAGAGGAGAAATAAGCAGGGTTAGGGAGGGAGGGATGAATAAAAAAGTGGATGGATGGATGGGAAAGATGTGAGACTTTTTTCTATTGCATTGCACTCAACTCAGATATCTACTGGGCAATGGGAATCTTATGGCTCAATTGTCTTCGCTTTTTACTGCGTGAGTGGGATCGTGATGGGGATGTCACTAAGGCTGTGGGGATTGGAGATGGGCATTGGGCGATGGATGCTCCCTCCTTTTCCCGAAGTGAGACTGTCCGTCTGCCGGCGGATCACTACTACCTCGACTTGACTCGACTCGACTCGCTGCCGCGCAAGGTGTCCACATGTCCATGCGCCGCGGTGTGCTAAGTTCGGCTTTCCGTTTCCTTTTCCCGAGTCCTGCTCCGCTTGCTCTCTGATTCTGGGGGATGACGGCGACGGGAGCGCATCTTTCCTCTTCTCTCCTTCACGTCTCCTCTTCTCGCCGATGACATGGCGGGTCGGCAGGATATAATCGTGGTCATTTCGATCTTTGACGCCCCTGCTTGCCACGTCCAAATGCAGCAGCGTCGCGGCTCCAAGTACGAGAGAGAGAGGATTCCGCTTGGCCGGGATAGCAGAGGCGTAGGCACAAGTGAAGCCATCTCGCCCTCGACTTGAGGATCTGTCTTGAAGCCGGCCTTGCCGCCGAAGACGCCAGAGCCAAGAAGGTATCAGGCGCCGCGAACATGTTAGTTTCGACGCAGCGTTAGATCGTCTGGGATGCTTCTACAAGGAAGATTGATGGAGGTTGATTGTTCAAGGGCTGGTTCAAGGAAGCTAGGAGGAGTTCCGTGTGCTGTGCGTCTTTTTGTATCTGTCCTCACAGCACGCGGTCGTCCTCTTACCACACACTTCCCCTCTGTCGTCGAGCTTTCCCCGCCAGCCGCCCCTCAGGCTATCGAACTCCATCCGTTATCTGTCACCCGGGCTGCTGCGACGCTCCGGGCTCAATGTGCCTGCTGTGTGTGGGTAATGTGGGGAGGCATGGGATATGGGCTACCATCGTCGGTTGGTTTGAGTCTGCAATTCACATACTGGCATTTAATATCTTGTTTTTGGTTGTGCTGGCTATTCGTATACAGCATTGTTCTTTGATGGTTTGTATAGCTTGGTTTTGACCTTGGATGGATGGATGGATGGATGGATGGATGGGGAGGGGGTTGGGGGTGTTTCCGCAGAGTTCGAACGGGAGGGAGACTTTGAAAGATGGGAGAGGTGAGGAATATGGTGAAGGCTCGAGAAAAGGTGAAGTTGATGAGCCGATGGACGCAGGTGCTGGTGTGGATATGGAGTGGTAGAGAGTGGGATATCAAATGCTTCCCCCTTTTCTACTTTCTCGCTTCATTTGATAAACTCACTTTCCTTTTGTAATGATGTTATGCACATTCTTCACTTCCGTCTCTGCTTCCCAAGAGACAATCATAGCTAGTTTCCAGAGACCAGGAACTGGATAGTCGAGAACACTCATTGTCGTTGGTCTCAAATGAGATTCTAGAAGGAGTATGAAACGGCAAGACCGCACAACTAGAACACGAGATCATAATTCCAGCGTCCAGCATACAAATGAGATGCGTATATTTTCTCATGCGCTAGAATGCGAGATTTCCTGTGGATTAATCGCTATTTCCTTATCACTATTCTACTGTTTCTGTTATAACTTCTGTCACTGCCGTTCTGCATCTCGGTGCTCAAACTCTTATTGCCATCATATTCTCCTTCTACATACCTTTTTGGCAGAGATCCTAGATGGGGATGTGATTATGGTGCAGAAGCACGATCGGTTGTCGAGGGTGAACGGGCACAACTGACTCCACATCATGAAATGCTTTCTGTTAATCGGTGATTACCTGTTACTGCAAGAGTCAATAGCCTGGCCGTTTAGGCTTATATTTATACGATTCGCAACTTGCCCACAGCAGGGTAGATCGTTTGATCATGATGCCAAAGATATCTTGTTCCCAAAGTAAAGTCCTCTCTCGACAACTGCTTTTCCTCCAACAGTAACCGTCCATTCAAAACGAGTTCTGAAAATATTCTCTAGAATATGCACAGACGAGGCAAAGCCAGCTCGGCATATAACCCGTAGGACTTTGCCTCCATGACTTGGTTTCAACTGCACATTTCCACCTCCTTTTCATCACAAAAAAAACCCCCCCAAAAAATGGCCCAGAATATACAAATTCTGTTTTACAAGTGGTGATGTTTTTCCTGTCAACATGCCTTTATAGTCCCCTCTCGTCTTCACATAGGATAAAAGAGTACCCAGGAAAGTAAGGCAGAGATTATTTCGTTTTGTCCTGTTCGTTCATCCTGTCCCTGTAACATCAACTCTACTCTATCATTCAAGGAGTTAAAAGAAATATAGGTCTTTATATTTTAATAACTTCTCTAAAAACTCTGGAAGAAGGGTCTAAGTTCTTCGCCTGCTTTCCTAACCAGCCTGCCGACTCACTTAAGCATAGAACAGACATCGAAGCCGGCAGTAAGTGGGGGCTGCGATAAATTGGAAGTTTCAAACTACTGTAAGGAAGTTGTGGCCCTCGTTTCCCACCCGAACTCGAAAACGATTCTGTAGAAGATGCACGCCGAGTTGAAGAGAGCGAAGATATCTAAACTGCTGTCGATCTTCTCACGTCTAACTAGCAACAACATAATCTGTCGGAACTCATCCGCTTGGCTAGCACACGCGTGCCTCTTCCCAGTCCATCTTCCCTCTGCCGCGCACCCAATTCCAACTTCCCCCTCCAAAGCCCTACCATTCTTGCCTGCCCCCCCCTATCTTCTCACCCTCTCTTTCTCCTCTCACCAGAAAGCCCCCCGTCACACTCCTATTCTCACGCCTGATGTTCTCAGCACAGCCTCTGTCGAAGCCACAAGTTATAAGCAAAGTGCTCTACACCTATACGTCGCAGACATGCAATTGAATGATTGCGGGAATCCCGGAATTGGGTCGAAATCATGTCCATTCTCCATCTCCCTTGTGGAGCTCTGTAGGCTTTTTAGTCTCGAGAGGCGACATATTATATATTATATAGTGGTCACGGTGTTGAGGCACTGCAAAGCACTTGCTATAACTCTGAAAACAATGAACAGATCTGGCAATTCTTGCTCATAACTTCACCTCTGCTGTAACCTAGCCCACCATTGCGCTCCTAAGTCGAATAGACTTCCCCCCACCACCACCACCATCCCATACATCCAGGAACTCTCATACACTCCCACCCCTTCCGCTCTCCTCCGCCAAACCCTCAGCTCACCCACCTTCTCCTCCTCCTTCCCTCGACCACCCGGCCCCCTCAATCCGCAGCCCCCAACTTCTTCGGAAGATCCTCCAGCTCCTCCGCCGAGTCGATCTCAATCACCCTCCCCACCTCGGCCGTGTTCCGCATCAGCTCCTTCGCGCCGGCATACAGCATGCGCAGCTCCGCATTGCACGTGACGGGGAGGTAGTAGAGGAGGACGTAGGGGACCGAGATGCGGCCCGAGGGCTGGGGTGGTGTCAGCAAGTCGGGGGACTGAGGGGGGGACAACGCACCAGTGTGAGCGGGTAGGAGAGGAGCACGAAGCGCGGCGAGTGGTCGGGCAGGTCTTCGGCTATGTCTTGCAGGTCCTTGTACACCGTCTCATCCTCGTCTTGCTTGATCTCGAGCGTCGCCTTGTCGATCAGGTCTGTGGACGGCGGGTGTCAGCGTCAAGCTTCAGCGTACATCACCGCGCCGCGAGGATTCTGAAGGGAAGAGCAGGGAAGGAGGAAGGCGGGACAATGGGAGACATACATACAAATCACGGCTTGGGGATCCTTCGCGCGACTCGTCGAGAGCCGGAACTTCCTCAGGTGCTCGCGCGAGGCCGAGGAGAAGGTGTAGAGGCGGGACTCGGAGGACTGCGGGGTCGTGCTGGTGAGCGGGGATATCTCGCCGTGGGACGATCACGTCGCGCTGGACTTACCATCGTGGATTGGATTATTCGTGGATGGCGCGGTGATGCTGATGAGGTGATGTGCAGCTCCCTCGCTGAGTCGTGGGATTCTCAGCCTCAGCCTCAGCCTGATCCTGATCCTGATCCTGATTCCGCTCGCCACCTGGGCGGATAGGGTGGAAGAGCGCGGGGCAATCCCGCCGGCGCCGCGCTCGCGTACCTCTCTCTGTTCCTCGCCCCAGATTTCGTACCCCTCTCGTACCTCACTTACACTCTCAAGGGTCCACGAACGAAGGGGTCCAATCTATCTCGCCCAATTATTTTCGCATATGTTTACTCGGATCTCACAGCTCGCGCGCCACCTCTCCCGCCCACTTCCAAACTACGCACACACGTCTGCTGCGGCTGCGGCGACGGGGCTTGCGAGAGGCACTGCCAGCATGGCGGCGGTCACGGCGGATGAGCGGAATGCGAGGACGGTGAATACGGCGGCGTGTCTGATTATTGGGGATGAGGTGCTCGGGGGGAAGGTATGTGCTTGCTCCACAGGGACTCGAGGGGGACAGTGGCTAATCAGGCGTAGACTGTTGATGTGAGTCTGTGATGCGGCGAAACCGGAGGAGACGGGGCAGAAGCTCATGGGATGTAGACAAACTCGGCATACATGGCAAAATGGTGTTTCTCGCTAGGCATGGTAGGTGGCTACATTTCCATTCCAGGGGAGAAAGAGAGGGAGAGGGGCAGAGCAGGAGCTGATGACCACCAGAACCTCAAGCGCATCGAAGTCATCGGCGACGATGAGTCCGAAATCATCGAGGCCGTGCGCCGCATGAGCACCACCTACGACTTCGTCGTCACCAGCGGCGGCATCGGGCCGACGCACGACGACATCACGTACCAGTCGATCGCTGCTGCGTTCTCGCTGCCGCTGACGCTGCACGAGCCGGCGTGGGCGCGCATGCGGCGCCTGGCGCGGCTGCACAAGTCGCAGCCGAACTTCGACTGGGACGCGGACACGCCGGCGCGGCGGGCGAAGATGCGCATGGCGCAGCTCCCGATCGACGCGGGCCGCGACGTCGACAAGCAGGTCATCTTCACGCAGGCGGACCTCTGGGTGCCCGTCGCGTGCGTGAATGGCAACGTGCACGTCCTTCCCGGGGTGCCGCGGCTGTTCGAGCGGCTGCTCGACGGTCTGAAGCCGCTGATCCTGCCGAGGCTGGCGGATCCGGAGGGGAAGGCGATGACGCGGATTCTGATCAGTACGCCGATGAGCGAGAGCGCGGTGGCGCCGTACTTGGCGGAGTTGGCGGCGAGGGTGGAGGCGAGGGGCGTGAAGGTCGGGAGTTATCCGCGCTGGGGGAAGGCGACGAATACGGTTACGCTGGTGGGGAGGGATAAGGAGTTCCTGGAGGGGATCGTGCCGGAGGTGGTGGAGAATGTCAAGGGGCACAGGGTGTCGGTCGAGGGCGAGGATGATGTTGAGGGCATGGCGCCGCAGGGGAGTCAGTAGAGGGGGAGGATGATGTTGAGGGCATGGCGCCGCAGGGGAGTCAGTAGAGGGTAGGGGGTAGAGGGCTTGGATCTATGACATGTGCTATATACGAAGAAGCAAGGTTTTAGAATCAAATCAGAGCATTTTCAGCCTGCGATAGAGCAGCATCGGAGGAGTCTGTGGGAGAAATGATCTAATGCTGAGTGGCGATGTGGGAGCCGATCCTCGCTGACTGGCTGCATGCATGAAGGCGCATAGCCGCGCGGATGGCCGGCCGTTCCCCTGCGGCCTGGCGGACAGATTACTGAAGAAAGTCTGCGCCTCGGACGGCCTCTTGTGCTGTGAGGGGATGGGAGGGGATGGGATGGGATGGTTCCGCGATATGATTTGAGAAGGCGATCTATGTATGAGTGGCTGAGACAGGTCCGGGATATGTGCAGGAGGAGTGAGCGGCTGTTGTGACGAAGCATTGCCTCTATGAAGATAAAGGTAAAGATAAAGATGAAGATGAAGATGAAAGACAACATTTGAAGATGTCGAGAGTATCAGTGCCTCGGCCTCCGCGTCGGCCTCCGGATGTTCCACCACCGGCTCAGGAGATTGTGGTCTCCCTATCGCGGCTAAGGGGCAGAAGGAATGAAGAAGACGCCACGACGACAAAATCATACGGCGGATACGCTGGAAGAAAGGGGTTCTGCACAGTGCCCCGCCTTTGGGTGTTGACAGCAACGACGGATACAGATGGAGAGAGAGAGAGCGCTTCGAAACAAGATGATGATGATGATATGTACGTACATACATGGAGATGGAACAGGCTGATCGTGAGCATCACTCGTGCCCATCACTTCGAGAAGGGGGCTGCTAGCAGATGCCGTGATTGGGATGGGTTGATCCCCTCAATTGATCCCCTCAATTGATCCCCTCAATTGATCCTGGTCTGCATAGTGCATAGCTGCATAGCAAATGCTGCATAGCATAGGTGGACTGTGGAGGTCTTCTCCTGCCATTCAACTGCCGACATGCAGCTCCAGCTCCAGCTCCAGCTCTCACGGTGTTGGCAACCAGCATATGTATGTATGTATGTATGTATGTATGTATGGTCACGAAGATGCGACCCATTCTGCATCATCGAACGGCAATGGATACAGGTACAGTACATACATAGGTATATGTATAGGTATATGTATAGGTATATGTATAGGTATGAAGATGCAAGAATCCAACTTTACCTTTACAGTGGTACCTTGATGAAAGATCTCCACCAAGCAGCAAAGCAGCAAATTGCAGCGGTGAGTCGGTTGAAGACTAGATGCATGGTAGGAGCATAAGAGCATCATAGGATCATAGTAGGATCATAGCAGGATCATAGCAGGATCATAGCAGAGCACGTTTGTTGCAACCGAGTCGACTACTGGGCTGTCCTTGGGGAAGAACTGGACCCTTAAGATGACCGTACCGTACAATTTGACCACACTTACCCCTTTCTTCTTCTTTTGCGGAGTATATATATATATACATTATATACAGATATATATGTAGAAATAAGTATATATACATACCTCCCTTATCTCACCCCCTATTCTGTCCAAGGGGAAAAGGAAAGGGCAAGCAAGCAATACATAAGACCTCTCGCTGATTTATTTTCACAAGATGGCATTCTTAAGGTGATATACAGTAAAGAAGAAGAATCTGCTGCATTCCCGTATATCTATTTCTATGTATGTACCTATGTATGTAGTATGTATGTATGTATATATGTATGTATGTACATACAGTACTCGCACGAACCCCTTTTGCCGTTTAGGACGTACATAGAATAGGAAGTAGTGTGTACAGTAATATGCACAGTACTAGTAGATTAAAATAAGTAGAATGTACAGCTACTAATATGTACAGTATATATAAGTATAAGTCAAAATACGTTACCATAACAAAGTACCGTAGATCGTGTAATCTGTAATCGAACATCAACTTCCTTCTCCCACCTCTTCTATTAATCTTCCAATCTTCCAATCTTCCAACCCTCCAACCCTCCAACCTTCTATCTAACCTTTACCCTTCTGACCTTCTAATCCTCTAATCTTCCACAAAGGAAAAAAACAAAAACAAAGACAAAATCCATAATTCATAATTCATCCTCCATCCTCCCTCCCGTTCATCCCTGAGAAACATCACGACAGCTGCAAGAAAACCGTTGTCTCCGTCTCCACGAACCAGTCCACCGAACCTCGCGCGGGTCCTCGTCCATTCTTTACCACTCATCCCCTTTGCCTGGTCGAACGCATCTCCACAAATAAACACAACCAACACGACCAACACGACCAACACAACACGACACGACACGCGCCGACGTAACCCATCGAACTTACCCATCTCCCTCGTCTTCCGCAGAAAACCGCGCAGAACCTGCGAATCTACGACGAACGACCACTCGCCGCCCTGAATTACTTGTCGCGGGCATTTTCACAATGGCTTCAAAGGTATGGATGCATGGATGGCCGCATTGCTCTCTCCGAGCGTCGTCAACGGTCAATGCTGCAAAGGCGTGCTAACCGCTCGGCAGTTCCTGCGAGAGTACAAGCTCGTCGTGGTCGGTGGAGGAGGTGTCGGCAAGTCCTGCTTGACCATCCAGTTGATCCAGAGCCATTTCGTCGACGAGTATGATCCGACCATCGAGGGTGAGATGCATGTGTCCTCGGCTGCTGTGGCCCATGACTGACCTCGGCCTGCCACAGATTCCTACCGCAAGCAGTGTGTCATTGACGACGAGGTCGCCCTCCTAGATGTTCTCGACACGGCAGGACAGGAGGAGTACTCGGCCATGAGGGAGCAATACATGCGTACCGGCGAGGGTTTCTTACTGGTCTACTCCATCACGTCGAGGCAGTCCTTCGAGGAGATCATGACCTTCCAACAACAGATCCTGAGAGTGAAGGACAAGGACTACTTCCCCATCATCGTCGTCGGAAACAAGTGCGATCTGGAGGGCGAGAGACAGGTTTCCAAGCAGGGTGCGCATACATCTGTCGTGGGGATCTCCACGAGTGCCTGCTAACATCACAACAGAGGGAGAGGCATTGGCCAATTCCTTCGGCTGCAAATTCATCGAGACCTCGGCAAAGTCGCGCATCAACGTCGACAACGCCTTCTTCGAAATCGTCCGCGAGATCAGAAGATACAACAAGCAGATGTCGGGTCACTTCGAGGGCGGCGCAGGCGGGGCGGGCTCGAATGGGCCACAGACGAAGATGGAGATCAGTGAGGGCGACAAGGGCCGGGGCTGCTGCGGCTCGTGCGTGGTAATGTAGACGGCAATACGCGTCGTGTTTGGAGGGTGGGAGGGACATCATTGGTGCTTTGGCACAGGATCAATCTGCTTCGGATATGGGAGCCATCACAAGCGTTTGAGCGATCGAAGATGAGGATTGGCATCGCAGAAGACTGCGACGACCCTCGGATGGGATTTGGGTGATCAGGGCGAGACGGGCGGGGGGAGGGAGAGAGCGAGAGCGAGCGAGCGAGCGAGCGAGCGTGGAAAGAGCGGGAGCGGGCATAGCATTCGAAGAACTAGGAGAAGCCGAGTTCTCCTCTACTACCCAGTTATAATTTCATTTCTGTTCTTCTTTTCCTCCACCTCGCCTGCAAACGTTTCTGTATTCTCGTCGGCCTGGACAGCAGCAGGGCGCGTCTTGCTTGCTGACCGCAGGGACTGGGGGCAGGCAGGCGGGCGGGCGGGCAGGCACAATGGCACTCACTGCATGCATGCATGGCGTCGGATCGGGTTTTTCTCAGTGCTGAGCCGGGGATTACAATTACGGGCATGTCTTTTTGCGCGCAGGCTTTTTTTTTTTGCTGCTAGATTCTTCAATGCATTTGTGTTTTTTGTGCCCCTCCCCCTCCCCCTCGCGCTCCATTTTCTCCTTTGCATGAATGAAGTGCTCACATGTGCAGGACTGAGGAGGGCGGTTGCTGGGGAAGGACGAGGGAAGGGTCGTGGTGGTGTACATGTTGGGGAGGTAAAAACTTGTGGTCTAGACGGAGGAGGCTGTCTATTTGTTTGTTTATTTGTTTGATTGAGGGTAGGAAGGGGATATGCAGGGCCGCAACGCCTGTTTCGCCAGAATGTCGAACTGATCTTAGGAATCGCGTTAACGCCACAACCTCAGATCTATATTATTTACTAATTCTAGTCCAAAACGCCTATTATGATCGTTCAGAATCCATTTGCTCACAGTCTCAGAACGCCTATTTCGCCAGAACGTCGAACGGATCTTGAGAATCCCATTAACGCCGATCAACCTCTGATCTATATCATTTACCAATTCTAGTCCAAACGCCTAATGCTATAGCTTCACAATCCATTTCCAGCAACTTCCACAACGCCAAAGTCCTCTGCTGTCCTGCTTCTGCGCCATTTCCTCACTCATTGCAGGTTTCGCACGACACTGCACACACAGCGTTCCCTCACCCTGCGGATTCTTCAGCAAATCCCTCGTCCTTTGCGCCCTCCGCCTAACCTCCTTCACCGCCGAATCCTTACAGCTATAGCACAACCACCCGCCGATCTTCCTCGTGCACGCACATACCAGCTCGGAGGCCAGCTCCGGCTCGAGGAGAACGTCCATGTACACGTCCTCCGCACACGCGCGGCAACACCGCAGATCCTTCATCGCGTGCAGCTCGTCCACGATATCGGCCGTGATCTGGTCGGCCTTGTTGCGGCAGTCGCCGCAGAGCAGATGCGTCTCCCCCTCCTCGTGCTCGTGCTGGTCTGTGCCGTCGCATTCGATCGTGGGCTTCTTGTTGCACTTCCCCCCGAGGCCATAGACCTCCTCGCACCCGCAGTCCGCAAGGTCGGCACCGAAGTAGCTGTCGCTGTCGTCCCTGGGCTCGAAGTGGCCGTCGAGCGTGATTTCGCCGGGCCTCTCGCGCATGAATTCGCCCGTGGTGGAGACGGCGCGGATCCTGTAGCGGAGGAAGGCCTCGTGCACGTGGGGAGGAGTTGGCGGAGGGTCGCCGGCGATTGGAGGAGGGGATTGATCGTTTTGCTGCGTCTCGGTGTCCGGCGGGTGCTGCATGTCGATGTCGTACATGAACTCCTCACCAGTACCATAGTCCATGGGCCAGTCGCCAAAATCGAGAGGATTGGAGTAGCCAGCCTGTGATTGCTGGTGAGGGATATCCTCCCTTAGCTCTGGGTTGGCTACGTCGCTCCTGGAACGGTCGCCACCTTGCATGCAGATCCGTCGTTCTGTCAGGTCCAAGGCTGTGCACGAAGTACATGGACTGTCGATATCGCAAGGGAGGTTGAACTGCCGGCATCTGGCGCAGCGGTTGTGCCACCGGCATCGCTCCTTGGTGCGGCCATGCTCCTGGCACGCCTGGCATGGCGTCATGTGAGGATTGCAGTTTTCGATGCCATTGACGATGCAGAAGGCGCACCTCTTGTCGCCGGCTGGCAGGTTGGGAAGCATCCACTGCGCCGCCGTATGTGGAGTCGTGTCGGGCCAGATAATGTGGTCACGGTGACCGGGGTTGAACTGGCGGCCATCATTCATACGACACATCGTGGCTTTGATGCGCAAATAGCGGCACCTTGCGCAGGGACGGTCGAGGTCGCAGGGCATCCCGTTGAGGGCGCAGCTCATACAAGGGGCGGTGGAGCGGCAGTCCTCAGGGTTAGTGATTCCTCGCAACTCGCATTCCCAGCATGGCGATGCATCGTCGCACACTCTCGCGTGTCCATAACCAGCAAACAGGCATCGGCTGCAGGGAATGACGCCGTTCTCATCTGGCTCGGGGCCACGGGGAAGATCCGTCCGTGGTTGTGGTTCGGGGTCTGGTATCGCAACTTTACGTCTGCGAGGTCTCCCTCCCAGACCACCAGTCTTAGTACCACGAGGTTCACCTTCCGTGGCTGAGACTGTAGTATCCGTCGGGGTAGGAGCAGTAGCCGCCGCAACAGGAGCTGGCGCAGGATCGTCACCAGTAGGACAGCGGCCATCTTCGAACAGTCCCGTGCACGGGATTCCCTTCCTCACGCACACAAAACATGGGATTTCCGCATCACACTTGGTCCAAATGCGACGGCAGTTGTCACACTTATGCAACTTCCCACACTTCTTACACTTCTGCGGCCTCAGAGGCTCCCACACGCACTTCATCCCCTTCCAGCTGCAAAACTCGCATGGATCGCCCTCCTCCGAACCGTCCACGCGAATGCAATGCCCCCCGCGGCTGACGCACTGCCTACACTTCTGGCCCTTCGGCTGCCACTCCTCCGGCGTCCTCTTCCTCTTGACCCACGCCACCTTCTCGAGCCTCTCGCAGCCCTCGTGCCCGCGCACCCGGCACTCCGTGCACGGCATCCCGCCGTGGCACTTGCCCGCGAACGTCCTGCCCGTGAGGCACGCGCGGCACGCGCGGTGCTTCTCGTCCCAGTCGCGCGTCTCGGCCGTGATGGCCGCATTGAGGCGCGCGACCTCGTGGCGCATCGCCGCCTGGCTGAGGCGCGGCCGCAGGCCCGCGCGGATCTCCTCGCGCTCGCGCTCGCGCTGCTCCGGCGACCCGCGGCGGATGGAGCGCTCGCGGTCGCGGGCGCGCCGCGCGCGCTGCTTGGCCGAGATGGCGCGCTGCCGCTCGACGCGCGCGGCGAAGTCGGCGGCCGTCTCGCTGGGGAGCTGCGTGATGCGCACGGCGCCCGGGTCGTTGTTCTGGCGGGGCGGGTCCGAGTCCGCGCGGTTGACGTACGGGTTGTAGCGTGGGAGCTGCTTTCTTCTGCGGCGGGGGGGGCGGGCCGGGGCGGTCGTTGGGGCAGGCTCGGGGGCGGCGTCCGGGGCGGGGCGGATGGGGAGGCTGAGGGGGGGGTTTGGGGCGGGTTGCACGGAGGGGGGGAACTGGTTGAACTGGTACCCGAGTGTAGCCCGTTCGGGCGAGGGATACTCAGGGGCAGGTACATTCGGGTCGTAGGGGGGGAGATTGGGATCGAAGTTCTCAGGGACAGGTGCATTGGGGTCGTAGGGGGGAAAATCAGGATCGAAGTTCTGTGCACTCGGGTCGTAGGGGGGAAAATTGGGGTCGAAGCCCTCAGGGGCAGGTGCGCTCGGGTCGAAGGGGGGGAAATTGGGATCGAAGTTGTAGGCGTCGTTGTACTCCTCGAAGAGTCCGAAGAGGGCGGGGTCGAGGAAGCTCTCGGGGTGTTCGCCGTGGAGGGGCGCGCCGTTGCCGTTGTCGTCGGGACGACCACCCGTCTTCTGGCGCTTCCGCGGCCGGCCCTCCGAGTCGAGCGACTCGCTCCTTTGCCTGGGGGGCATGGTTCGTGGGACGCGCTGCTGGCTGGTGGCTGCTGGTGCGGGGTGCTCGGGTCAGGGGACGCGAGTGAATCTTCTGGCTCTGGATGGGTGAGTTGAATTTTCGAGAACGAATTCACTTCACTCCTCAGGTTTTTGGGCGGCATGGTTTCGCCTCTGCTCGGGGTTTTAAGTGGGAGCTGAATCCCGGGTGTCTTTGTGGCGGGCGTCGACGGAGGTGAAAGGCGCTGCCGGGGTGGTGCTTTGAGGGTCGGGGGGACAAAGGGGCGATAGGCCGCATCCGTCGAGGGGGGTCTTTGTTCGGGGAGCAGATCCATTATCTCGACTTTCGCGTCTTGAATAGGGGAGTTGTGGCCTCGAGACGTCGGTATGCTTGCGGAGGGGATAGGGGGAGTGTTTGAGAAGCTCCTTTGTCAACCAGGGGGGGTGGTGCGATGGGACAAAGGATGCTTGCTCTGCCTCTCTCGAGACTGGGAATAGCGCTCTTCTTTCGCCATTAACTAGCGAGAAGAGTATCGCTATGTCCGTGTTCCTATTATCACGGATTCGATCTCAGGAAGAGGGGGGAGGTAGATAGGACTAGGCGTGAGGGATCTCTTCACCAGTGGGCCCCCTTTGTTGGACATCACGTGACCTCATAATACCAAACAACACCTGCCTGGCTATGAATTAAGGATGCCAAAAGCATCGTAAATCAGGATTTGTATTACATCTATCTCGCACTACGATATTTCCCAAATGTGCTCCTCATCCCCACGCGCCGCGCTGCCATCCAATGCAAACTGTGTCGGGGTAGCGAACAGACATCGGACTCCCAAGCCCTTCAACCGACACAAAGCATCGGACTGTATATGCATATATATCAACACCCATCCACTCTCGACTCCCTCTCCTCACCACCCCTCCCACAGCACGCGAGGCCGTCGGAATGCCAGGCAGCACGTGATGGGATGCCGTGTGTGTGCATGAGCTGAGAGCGGTGGGTTAGTCGTGGGGTGGCCGCCGGCGAATACGCACTGTTGCGTGTATGCATGTTTTTATTGTCTTTTTGGGGTAGTTTTCTTGCGTGCTGGGTGAGGAAGGAAGGTGTTGTGGGGGAGGCGGGAGTCTCGTGGGGGGTTTGGAGGGGGAGGGGGAGGGAGTGTGTTGTTTAATTTAAGTGTTTGTGTATGAGTGAGTGCACAAGGGGGGGAGATTAAGGGGACATTGTTAGAATTTTGATATTGGAGTCCACAACGGAGTGGTGACTATTCATCTATGTGGTCGGTAGGTAGGGAGCGCTTATGCAACATCACGGCTTCTTGGCCTGCCTTTCTGTCGGTGCTCTGCCTCCATACATCGTCGCGCTGCTCGGCGTGTTTGGTATTGGCCAGCACAGCCCATCTGGGCGCAGGCATACTTGGGGTATCTTTTCATCCTCTCACTCCGCTCAATCCTCCGGCAGCACATCCTTAGGCTCCAACCCCATCTCCTCGCCCACCCTCCTCACGACGCCCTGCAACGCCGTGCACGCCGGACTATCGGGATATGCGTCGAAGAAGCTCTCGCCGTAATCGCAGCTCATCCCGATCCTCGGATCCAGGGGCACGGCGCCCAGGAACGGGATGTGCATCTCCGCCGCCAGCGCGCGCGCGCCGCCCGTCGTCGCCTGGAAGATCTGGCTCTCGTGCGTACACTTGGGACACACGAAGCCGGACATGTTCTCGACGATGCCCAGGACCCTGATGCCGGCCTTGCGGCAGAAGTCGATCTCCTTGCGCACGTCGAGCAGGGCGACCTCCTGAGGCGTGGTCACGACGACGGCGCCGTCGACGCCGCTCTCCTTCAGGAAGCTGTTCACGCTGAGGTGCTCGTCGCTGGTCCCCGGCGGGGTGTCGACGAGCAGGAAGTCCATGGGCCCCCACTCGACGTCCTTGAGGAACTGCTTGATGAGGCCGTTCTTCTTCGGGCCGCGCCAGATGACGGCGTCGTCGCGGTTCGGCAGCATGAACTGCACGGACATGACGGCGAGGTTGTCGAGGACCCAGACGGGCGACCAGCCGGACGCGCTGACGTGGATCGTCGCCGCCTCGACGCCGAGCATCTTCGGGATCGAGGGCCCGCAGATGTCCGTGTCCATGATGCCCACGGTGGCGTCGGCGTCGCGCGCGAACGCGTGCGCGAGCAGCGTGGTGAAGGTCGACTTGCCGACGCCGCCCTTGCCCGAGAGCACGAGCACCTTGTGGCGGATGTTGGCGAGGCGCGCCGTGATGAGGGGGATGTCGGGGTCGGGGCCCTTGGGCGCGGACGCGCAGATGGCTTGGTTCGGACAGCCGGCGCAGGAGTCGGCGGTGCCTGCGCGCTCGGATTCGGGGCCGGGACAGTGCTCGGGTTCGGGGGCGACGAGCTGGGGGGCTTGCTTGAGGGGGTTCGCGAGGACGTCGAGGACGTCTGAGGCGTTATTGGGCTCTTCTAACGAAGGCGCCATTGTGTGTATAGTCGATGTGAAGTCGATGGCGGATGTTGTAGAGAGGAGGTGGTGGTGGTGATGATGGAGGTTGTGGCGGGGTTATGGTTGGAGGATCATTCATCATGCTTGAATTGATAAGCAGGGAGGGCAGAATCGACTGATTGGGAGGCGGTGGCTTGGGCGGCAGAATCGACTGATCCGGAGGCGGTGGGCTAGGCGGGGCAGGACACAAACGGCGGATGCGCTAGGAAGAATTGGTGATTGTCATGGTCATTTTCACGTGTCAGAAGGGATCGCATCGGATGTTGGACTTGCCCCTTTTCTTTGTTTACCTACGGTTATCGTCGCTGAGAAAATGACAACTTGGAGAATGTCTAGAGGCTTTTGAATGTAAGGACCTAATATGCTCATATAGGCAATAGGCTTTGCTCTCTCTTGCTCTCTCGTGATTCTTGATCTGGGACATATTCATATCTGGCACCTGTGTCCCTTACTCAGGGCGGGGGCGGGCCGTTGCATGTGATTTCCCCTCTGCCCGCTGCCCTTTGCCCTTTGCCCCTTTTCCTACCGCTGTCATTCATGGCCCATGGCCCAACGCTTTCCGGGCCCTGTGCTTACTAAATTCATAAGGGAGCACGAGCATCCAGGAACCAGATATGAATCGCATGCACATATATGTATTGAGCAACGGCATTGTAACAGATCTATGTACTATATGTACTGTATGTACTGTATGTATGTACATATTTGTTCAAAGTTTACATAAGCACAGCAACAGCCTGCTTGGGTGCAGCACGTGCCCTCTGCGATGCGATGCGATGCGATGCGATGCGACGGCCTTTCCTTATTTGGCCTGTCCCCCACACACGACGCACGCAGCAACGCTGGCATTCCAACAAATACTCGTAGGTACATGCTTTGACATATTTTACCTACTTTGAGTACATACAACATATAACATGACTTGTACATTCAAGTATCTCTAAAATATGCCATGCTCTCTAGAGAAATCCATCAGTCCTCATCCATACCCTCTGACTCTCTGACTCTCTGACTCTCTGACTCTCTAACTCTCTGAATACTCTGAATACTCTGAAAAACATCTCCGAGTCTATGGAATCGCGACTTCAAGAGCCTGGAAGTCCATAGAAGCTCAGAGGCTCAGAGGCTCAGAAGCTCAGGAGCTCTCCAACTAAAAAGTGGACCACCTCAACCGATCCGATCCGAGTCGTGATCTTCTTGTCTTGCATTATTGTTCGCTCCTCTACTCTGCTCTCGTCTCCTTCCTTCACCATTGTTCGACGTCGGAATACCCAACTTTCCAGTGCTTGACGACTGAACAGCATGAGCACTTCCCATGAGCCGCCGGCGAAGGGGGACGGCCTCAGAGAACGACATGTAGCCCCGGATGCGAAGAGCGCAGGAGGCGTCGATGGGGTGGATGGCTTGCAGGAGGTCGATAAGGAGCAGAAGACGTTTGGGAGGACGCCCGACGGGACCAGTACGTCCAGCACACTTTGAAGAGGGCAATATCTCCGAAGTCCTCAGAGAACATGCAGCAGCTCGAGAACATAGCTAACGGCGTTCAATAGTCTTCACCGTTCCACATACCCACGACATGGTATCACAGCTTCTCGATCCTCGACAACCCAAGAACTTGTCCGACGCCGCTGTATTGGCCGTCATAGCCGGCCATATCCTCCTCCTCTATATCCTCCCACGAGTCCTTCGAGTGCCCGTCTTCGCAATCGTATTCCTCTTCTGGAGAGCCTGCTACAATGTCGGCATCGGCTATCTCCTCCGCGTACAGTCCAACCACAGACAGATGGAGACCTGGGCAAAGCAATGGAAGCTGTTTGAGAATCCTGCATCGGGAAACAATCCAAGGCCTTGGCTCTACGACCTGCTGAAGAGCGAATTGGAGGCAAAGATCCCCGAGGATTACAGGTTCGAGGAAGCACCTATTGAGTACAACACTTGGCTCGTCTTCCGAAGGGTTGTAGATCTCATTCTCATGTGCGATTTCTCGTCATATTGTCTTTTCGCTATTGCATGCGGGAGCCAGCCGGCGCATGAGAGCTTTTTCATGTTCGCGGCTCGCTGGACGGCCGGTCTTGTCCTCTTCGGTTTCAATCTATGGGTCAAGCTTGATGCTCATCGAGTGGTCAAGGATTACGCCTGGTACTGGGGTGACTTTTTCTACCTCATTGATCAAGAGTTGACCTTTGATGGCGTCTTTGAAATGGCGCCTCATCCTATGTATTCCGTTGGTTACGCCGGATACTATGGCATTTCGATGATGGCTTCCAGCTATGCCGTGCTCTTTATCTCTATTATCGCACATGCTGCTCAGTTCGCATTCCTTATTCTCATCGAAAATCCTCATATCGAGAAGATATACAATCCTCCAACACCAAGAGCCAGAAGAGAGACGAATCCTACCCCGGTCGAAATCGCAGATGAGAACCACAAAGCCGCAGTTGCTGAGGGCATCGATGAGATTGTGGAACCTGTTATAAGATCCAGATCTCCAATGAATTCCACAGAACCTTCCAACCTCCATAACCTCATGGGCTTGAAGAATATCGATCCATACCGTATCACTGATGTCTCAATCATCCTTCTGTTAGGGTATATGAGCGTCTTGACCTTCTTCACACCCTGTACGCCCGTCTGGCAAGCATTGTTCGTCCTCCATGCAGCTGCTTGGCGGTTATGGTATACCGTTGGCCTCGGCATCATCTTGGATCGTCAATCAAATATGAAATGGTGGACCCGTCACTTTGTCAAATACGGCGACAGCACCGAGGAAGCCTGGCGTCAATGGAAAGGCATGTACCACCTCAGTATGTCAATGGCATGGCTCAGCTTCGTTGCGGCTGCGTGGAAGTCCTATTCATCTCCGCCAGACTGGGCCTACGGCCTCGTCTTATTGAGACATGTTGTTGGCTTCGCACTCGTGGCCCTGCAAATCTGGACTACAGTAAGCATCTACGAGTCTCTCAGCGAGTTTGGATGGTTCTTTGGAGATTTCTTCTTCGATCACGCGCCAAAGCTCACGTACAGCGGCATCTACCGATACCTGAACAACCCTGAGCGCATCCTTGGCCTTGCAGGTGTCTGGGGTGCTGTCTTCATTACGAACAGCAAGGCAGTCTTCTTCCTTGCACTGCTCAGCCATATGCTCGCGCTCGGCTTCATCCAATTCGTTGAAAAGCCTCACATGCAGAAGCTCTATGGACAGAGTCTGCGCAAGGAGGCCGGTCTCACAAAGACATTCCGCAAATCTCTGCCACCTCCGCTAAAGTTGGCATGGCAAGGCAGCGTCGACAAGGTCTTGGGAGAGACGGGCCATTTCGTCGAGGAATTCCTCGATGCCGCTCGTCCAAAACTTGCAGCCGGAGTATCCACGTTCGTGCGTGACACGACCGCCCTGTTCCACCAATATCCAGCACGCCTGACCGTCACGCGCATTGCGCCCGATCTCGCAGGCTACAACCCCAAAGACTACTCCCTGACCATCGAAGGCACGCCGTCCTCCTACTCCTTCCCGGGCCACGCTCAAAACGCCAACGATGGAGCCTACAAATCCCTGACCTTCGACTACGGCGCGCCCATCAAGGTGAAGTGGACGGCGCCCGCCAACCACAGCAACAAGGACTGGATCGGGCTGTACATGGTGGCGGACAACGCGTCGCGCGACGTGACGCGGCTTGCCTCGGCCGGCCGCTGGATCCCGACGACGCGCAACGAGTACGACTCCAGCATCGCCGACTCCGGCATCCTGGTGTCGGACGTGCCCGTGAAGCATGCCGACTCGGACACGCCGCTCGTGCAGGGCGAGATGATGTTCAGCGGCGACAAGCTGTTCTGGACGCACGGCGTCTTCGAGTTCCGGTACCACCACGACGGCAAGCACAACGTGATGGCGATCTCGCTGCCGTTCAACGTGCGGCTGGCGCGGTTCGATGAGGACGACACGACGGGGCCTGTGGCAACGGCGATCGAGGACGCGCTGCTGCCGGTCGTGCGGAACTGCTTCGACCGCGACCCGGAGATCGCGCCGGATGGGGTGGAGGATGGGTTCGGGGGCGCGGTGGAGCGGGACGGGAAGTTTGCGAGGAGGGTGGTGTTCGCGATCAAGGAGATGTTTGGGGTGGAGTTTGCGAGCGGGGTGGTGGTGGCGGATGGGAATGTGAGGAATCTTGCGTGGAGGATCTGGAACGCGAAGAAGGTCCTGGTGAGTGATTCCGTGATCTCGCTGGAAAAGAAGGGGTTGGAGTGGACTTGCTGATGATGTGTGACAGGCGCCGTATAGTATGTCGAGCGCGAAGGGGACGAGCACGCCTACACCTGGTGTTTGAAGGGGATATTGCTTCGAGCTAGGTTGACCTGGGAAGGTTGCTATCGCATTGCATCTGCATCTGCATCTGCATCGTTTGGGGAGATTGCATATCAGAAGAGGGAGGCGCACTGCAGAGCAGGGTATTGCGAGGCAGGACATTTCAGAGCAGAGCATGTGCATGCATTGCGGATGGGGCCTCGTCCTCATATCACATATGCCAGGCATGAGGCCTCTTCTCTTGCTCGGTGGATTTACATGCTTGGCGGGTTCACAGCACAGCGTAGCACAGCGTAGCACAGCACAGCGGAGCATTAGCATAGCTAGCACGTCGTATACATGGACCTACGGGTCGTGTGTCTCCCCTGCTGAACCGGACGGAGCAGGAAGGAAAGGAAAGGAATGAAGAATCGGGTATGCGCCATGTCTGTAGTTATCTGACCGCGTCTGTGTGTATGTGTGTGTGTGTGTGTGTTCTGCGTGCGTGTTGGCGCGTCGTGACTGGGAATGCAATGCTGGTTCTGTGGGGATGGGGGTTGGGGATGCAGGGGAAGAAGGGAGGGAGGGACATGGGATATAGGAGAGTAAGGCGGAGAGAGTCGAGTATAGAGAGGGGATTTGACATTTCGTGATGTTACCGGAATGCTGGGGGGACGGACGGCGAGGGTGAGGAAGGAAAGGGCCTGGGGGGGAGAAAAGGGGGGGATGTCCCGGGACTGGAGGAAGCTGGGAGACTGTATGTAATTTATGAGAGAGAGGACATTGCCATGAACGAGACATGGGAAGGCCAGAGCCAAGGTCTTTTGCTATTCTGCCTCGCTATATGGAGGGGATATCTTAGGATGGGAATATGTTCCCGTATGTATGTGCTCCAGCAACATCTAATATCCCTCAAACTCCTCACCGCAGATCGATGATCCATCCTCCCGTAAACCCCCCTTTGCGCCAACTCCCATGCACCAGCCCAAGACTCAACAAACTCCATCCCGTGCTTGCTTCACTCCCCATCCCCATCCCCATCCCCCCCACCCTCAAAATACCGACTCCGCACCCCCGTGCTCCGCCTCGTCGCCCTCCTCTTCGGCAGCGTCCTCGTCGCCGGCCTTTCCTCGGCCAACCCTGCGCCTCTGCCCTTCCTCCGCGACGCTGGCGTTTTCGTCTTCGCCACAGGCTCTCCATGCTCGTCTTCATCTCCGCCGCCGTCGTCGCGCCTGAGGTCTGCACTGGGCATGTCACTGAGCGCGTCATCGCCATCGTCGTCGTCGCCTGGCGGGATGACTTTCCCGGGCCGCCCTCTGCCGCGAGGCGCGGCGTTCGAGGCGCGCTTAGCGGGTGTGACTTGCTCCTCGGCATCGGCGTCCACGACCGCTTTGCGCTTCCGTGTGGCTGTGGCTGTGGTGGCGGATGCAGGCTTTGCAGCCGTCTTGCGCGTGGCTCTGGTGGCGGGTTTGGAAATCGATTCAGCCTCTTCATCAGCATCGTTCTCATCGGCTGCGATCGCTTCGACTTTGGCATTTGAAGGCATGGATATTGGAGTAAGATAGCTCTCCGACGCAGGCCCTTTCCCTTTCTTGGCGGATTCATCCTCGTCCATGATAAACCCACCGCCGTCCTCCTCGTCACTATCCTCATGTCTCGTAGGGAAGAAACTCTGCGGTGCCTCCTCCTCTTCATGACCTTCAGGAAAAAACCCACCCGCCATATCTTCTTCATTCTGCTCCACGATCCTCCTCGTCGCCTCATCCTCCGCATTTCCTTTCTTGGCCATAGTGCTCTTATTCGTCCACGGATTCAAAACATCCGGATTCTCATCCGCCAGATCTCCATACTCCTCCCTCACTCTCTCAATAATCCGCATCCCCATCAGCATCTTCCTCCACATACCCAACGCCGCCTTGGTGCGTTTCTCATCCTCCTTCCTCAGTCGCTCCGCCTCATACGCGCGCCACTGCTCCATAACCATCTCCTCGTTCTCCTCCGCCACGACCACACCAGTGATGATCGGAATGGCCATCCGAGCACCAAACTCAAACCCCGTCACCGCCTCCGCAAAATCGATCCCCAGCTTGTTACAAATCCTCTTCATGCCGCGGAGCGGAATGTGCACAGCGCCTTGCGGCACCATGCTGGGCACGTAGCAATCCATGTTGCCGAATCCGTTCTTCGGGATCACACCATTCTCTATCGGTGGCGGGATGATCCAGTCAGTCTGCTCGCGGCTATAGAGCCCCTGCAGCATCTTTTTCCCCCCACTTGCCAACTCCGCCTCCGCAAGCTCACGCTTCCGATTCGTAGTCGCAGCACGGTATGGGACGCGCTTCAGGGGCTGCTCGCCAACTTTTGGCGCTCTGCCTTCTTTATGCCAGGTCTCCACACTCTTGCAGTTCACGACGTCTTTCCGCAAGTACACTTTCTCCTCCGCGGCCGCTGCGTCGCCTTTGCCCTTCACCGTGAACATCTTGACGGGGTTCGCAGTCGGCAGAAGCGCTTCTTCGCGCCGTAGATGCCGCTCTAGCACAAACTCCGCAGATTGCTTGTAAGACTGCAGCGTCTCTTCCCCCTCCTTAACTTCCTTTTTCTCCGGCTTAACAGCCTTCAGATCCGTAGCTTCTTCCTGGTCATCCACAAAAGTGCGTTGGTTCCCAGGCCTCTCATACCCGCTCATGACGGTCTTGAACCAGTCGTACTCTTCGTATCGCTTGACCTTCCCCCTGCTGTTGTAGACCGGCACCTTCTCAACGGGAATTCTCACACCCTTGGTTTTGCCAGGCCACATGTGCCGCTTCAGGTAGCGCACCGTCACATCTTTTGCTGTACCGTCAGACGAGAATCCGACGATGTAACACATGACTTGTTTTGCTTTTTCGGCTTTGGCACCGCGAGGTTCGAATCGCAGCAGGAGTTCCGGGTTTGTGGTGACCGGATCGCTAGGAGCAAAGGGGTTGACTGGTACCCAAGTGTTTGTTACTGGCGAGAGCACTTCGACCCAGTAGTTAGGCGCCAGGTCCTTCTCATAATTCTTCGATGGTTTTTTGGGTGGTCTGCTTGGCGTGATATCAATCACGGATTCGTTGTCGTCATCTTCATCATCAGTATTGTCCTCGCTCTCAGATAGATCAATTGGGGTATCTTTTGCTCCTCTTCCACGCGTCCTGGTATTCGGTGCTTTCTGCTTAGACGTCGCCTTAGCTGGCTTCTTAGGATCCGCTTTTTGCTTTCCTTTAGCAGCAGCTTTCCCTTTTGGTGTAGGCTTCACTTCCTCCTCGCTCTCCTCTTCATCGGAGCTTTCGGGATCCTCGTCTTTCGGCTTTGCCTTTTTTTCCTTCCGCTCAACAGCCTCTTCATTTTTACTCCATCCGAAGCCTACTGGCTGCATGCTAGCCACCATCCGGGCCTCCAGCCCCAATCCTCTTAACAGCGCTGTAAACAATTGTGCGCCCACATCTCTGCTTCCTTCACATTGCTTGGCGAGTTCCTTGAACGCTTCTTTATCTTCAATTCTTTCACCATGTCGCTCAAAATCGTACGCTGACTTGTTGCTTTTGATCTCATCGTCTATGCGCGGTAATGACATATATCCAATCTTATGTAGTCCAGGGGCCGTAATCGTGAATCTCTGTTTCCAAAATGAAGATAACCGATTGAGCAGCGTGAATAACGGATCACCGTGGCTCATATTGATTTTTCCTGTCGTTGTGCGCTTCGCTGGGCTGCCCCAATCCCTGTGATTCCTCTCGTCTTTCTTGCCCATCCCCTCGTTTCTCTTGCCGTCTGTAGCTTTCCCCTTTCCCTTCCCCTTACCAGCTTCCATCGAGCCTTCTCCTTCCTCCTCCTCTTCAACATCCAACCCACTATCCCTCCTCCACCTCTTAATATCCTTCTCAAAACTCGTCATCTTCTTCACCTCTTCCACCAGCACCTCCTGCACCTCCTTATCACAACACCACCGGTTCCGAACCGAATTATGCCACACCAAAAACTGGACATGCATCTGATGCGTTGCGACCCTGATCCCCCTCTCAATCTTGCTCGGGCCTTGCTTCTTATTATGCGGATTCACCAGACTAATCCTCGTTTCCCTCGTAAGCGTCAGATCCAAGTCTCCCCCCGACAGCGCGGGGGCCGCCGACACAGAAGGCGCAGCTGTCGACGGTCCAGAGTGTGAAGGCACATCCTCGAATTCAACCTCATCATCATCATCATCATCGTCCTCCTCACTCTCCTCGCCCAGCGCAGTCTTCCGCCGCCTCGCACTCGTTACATCCTCGAACTCCGGCTCCGAACTCCCGAGCGACGAGAGCTCGCTGTCGTCGTCCTCGGCGCCTAACTTCTCCAGAAGCTTCTTGCTTCGTTCGGGGCATGTACTATGCATTCCCGCGTCGAGATCGTCGAAGAGCGTCTTCTTCCGTGGCGGCGCAGCGGCAGCCTTGCCTTTGCCTTTCGCTTTGGCGCTGCTTGTCGGTGTCGAGGACTCAGCCTCGTCTCCGGGAGAGATGGAGCGCAAGCGCTTGCGCGGGAGGAATGGCGGCATGGTCGTTACATTTGATGCTGAGGGAGGGAAACTGAGGGGTTGAAAGAAGGGCCATTCATTGTTCATTGAATCGCAAGGCCAACGTCCGCAGATAGCGGAATTAGATCGGAGTTCGCGACCGCGTTCGGAAACCGCGGTATCACGTGAGCTTAATTACCCTCTTAGAATCATTTGTGAATAACTCTTGTAGACCAAGAATCTAGCAATTGAGCAGGAATTCAATCACGAGGTTAGGAAGCTAGCATTGTAACGTCTAGATTTTATATCCAAGAGCATATATCTCTCTAAAACACTATACGCCCACAGCGCCCTGCAATGGAAATGAATCTGGTATAAACACACTCACACTCATCGACCCACGGCCGTCCTTCTCTCCTTTATCCGTTTCCACATGCACGAAGATCTTCTTCTTCAGCAACAGAAATCCACAACATAGACGCAATACCACAATAAAGCCCTATACATCCTTGCAGCCAACGCAATATATGTATCACAGCTCCTCCTTCGACGGCCTCCTCTTCGGGTGCAACTTGCCCAGCGAGTGTCCCAGCCCATGCTTCTTTGACCCTCGCGATTCCCGGCTCCCAATCGACGTCCTGCTCAGTTTCTTCCTAAGTGCCCCATCTGGATGGAAATGCTTCTCATTAATAGACTCGAATTGTGTGTCATCGGTGAACGTGGTGGCATGGCTTGGTTTAGTTGCCTTGGTGTCCTGTAAAGACAGTTTAGCAACACCTTGCGTGGCTTCCGCAAAGGAAATTGGTTCAGGCTGGTCTGCATGTGCAATCTCTCCTGACTCCGCCGCCTCCAAAGCTTCCTGTCTGTCTGCTGCTTCCTGGATGGTTGGAACTCTTAGCAAGTTCCCACTCGGTTCAGCCTTTGCTGTTGGCGGCCGCGACGCCGCATCTGCCGCCTTCTGCGCCTCTTCCGCTTCCCGCTCTATCGTTGTTTTCCGCACTGTCGCCACGATTTCTCGTCTTTGCTTGCCATCAATGGAGCCGACTGCCTCAAGCTCAATATGGTCGCCTTTGTCATGCCAGAACATAGGTCCACGAGGGAAACTCTTGTGTCCCTCCTTCCATGTGAGAACATCATCCAGCGCCGGGTCATAGACTGGCATATCGCCCCAGTTGAAGTCCAATTCACCACCATACTTCTTGGGGATATTTGCCGGATCTATGAAAGCTTCCAGCGTAGCCTTCATTTCGTGCTGTGAAAGGATGAAGATCTTAGATGTAGTGATCGGGTCAAACCACCTCTTAATCCAGCCCCACACCGTTGGGAAGAAAGACGGCGCACCAATAATGAAGATGCGATCCAAAGTCTCAGGATAATGCGCCGTTGCCAGTGTGCTCGCATCTTGCATGTGTGTCCTCAGATTCCAAAATTGCTTCAAGCCCACGCCAGAGATGTCGACGATATTATTGGATTGTGTGATTGGCGTGCTGGGAAAATCGCGGTCGGTCAGCGCTGTCGACAATGGCATGACAAAGCGCGTCAGGTTCTCGTATAATGCGAATAGTCTGAGGAGCTTGGGGGCGGTCTTCCCGTCCGTCTTCCCCTTGTGGCGCGTGTGCACGGCGTTCTTCTCATATGCGGCCATGGTTTTCGAATTCAGATGTCCTACCTCGAAGATATATACAGGAATTCCACGTCTATCTCGTCGGCCGGTCCATTGCGGGTACTGTAGCAAGTGACACTGTTAGCAGAGCATTCTCATAACATGGAGATTGGCCGGGTGGGCCGGGAACGTCGTACAAGTCTCCTCGTCTGCTCATATTGGTCTAAATCGATGGTATCATAGATTACATCGAGCTGGGTCGCCTCGCGCCACTCTTCCGTATGCTTAAACTGCTGAAAAGCATCCTCTACATGAAATCGACGAGCTCTTAGAAAGCGCCTGCACAAAACATTAGCTGGCGCAATCGGGCTCCCGAGGGACTGAACACACAAAAGAGTGGCATCATCATAAGTCCCATATTCATCATCTTTGGGCCCCTTATAAAGACCCTTTTCCGTACATAGCTCCTTAAATTCCTGGAGCGCAAGCTCCTCCTCATCGGTGAGATGTCCGATATGGCCCTGCGGAAATCCGTACACCTCCACTCCGGACGAAACTCTGTGGGCGGGCCCCGAAGACATGGCGAGCCGATTCAAATCCTGAGCACTTGGGGATGTCAAAATAGGCAAAATTCGCCGTGTTCCGCGGTTGTGGTTTGGTTTGCAAGACTAATGGTAGTGGAATTCCACCAGACTTTGACATCGGGGGAATTGCTGCCGAGTCCGAAGGGCGCTGGCCAATGCCATTTCATCCGCCTTTTGTGCAGTCGCAGATCTTACATCATCATCATTCTTCTCCACTTTGGACAGCAAGGCTATGGTAAGGCTGAGGGGAACGAAAAGGCAAATTTAACACCATGAAAATGAGAATTCTGTATTTTTATTCACAGCTTGAAATTCCTTAAAACATGCTTTTACGAGCGTTTTAGCCCTGTTTAGAAATATTAAAAAAATGAAATTATAAGGTACTGCCTCTTTGTTCATTGCTTCCAGACGCTCTGCAATGGTTCGGTGCTTCACTCCTTAATGTGAATAGAACACTATTTGCAAACAGAACTCCGTTTGTTGCCCTGTTACTATATTCTTATGTTTTGTAAACAGCTAAATGATGTTCATTACGTTCATTACTCCCAATGAGGTGCCAAGTCCTTGTCATCCTCGCCTCAAGGTCTGTACAGAACACGGCCAATGGCATATAGCTGCTGTCTACGAGCAGCGTAGCGTTGCAGAATCTGTTTCTCTAAAATCCGTGGTCTGGAGCTTCTGGAGAGTTTGCTCCGGGATGCTATTGCGGAGGATGTGGGCTGAGTCTCTGCGCTCACTGATGAATGCTGGAAAGACTCACGTGCTCTGAATCAGTCTAGTTTTCATGAAATTAACATTTGTGAATGATTTCTGGAAATGTCCAATGTACCTGTGCATGCTCATTGTTGAGAGAGAGTTGCAGTATGGTTGCAGAAAGGTTGTTGTGGGCCTAGAAACGGCAAGTTAGGATCTGTCTACGACGTCTTAATACATAAAATGAGATGAAGAACTCAGATTAACATTGAATTCTGTTGGAAACCCCAGGCCAGTTAACGCTTCCAGTGCTGAAAAACATCTGCATGTCACTGACGTCCATATTCCAGTCGATATGATGCCGAGATCTATGGTGTCGTTGAGAAAGTCCCAGTAGTTCGGCTCAGCTGGACAGCACGGTGCAAGAGAGAGGCATAAATGAGATGTCATAAGATTCGTGAACGGCCACTTCAGGTCCGTATGAAACAGCTATGTTGAAGTTCAAACGCCCAAAGTCATTCCCATGCTTGAATAATCGCCCCTTAACTCCCAGCTATGCAGGACATGCAAGACACCCTCCCCATTCAAGCTTCTATCAAATTCGGTATCGCAGGCCCCACGCCTCGCAGGAGCACAATCGTATTCCCGCTCACCAGCGCACTCCCCACCTTCTCACCAAACTCCAACAGCCTCCCCCCCTCCACGTGAAACACCCTCAGCTTGTCCCTCTCATCCATGCCCTGATTATTCACATTCTCGACCTGCAGGCTCTTCGCCGCCGCATCCAGCACCCTCCCCACGGCCCAGTCCTTGCTATAGAAGAACTCGCCCTTCGGAAACTTGGCCGTCGTCGTCGCCGCCTCCGCCTCCACATACAGATAAACCCTCTTCTCCGCCGCCACCTTCTCATCGCCCCTCGCGCCCTTCTTCAGCGCATTCACCGCCACCACCCTCGCCGCCGCACTCGACGGCCTCGCCCTCGGCAGCACCCTCGTCGTCGCCCTCTCCGCCTCCGCCCTCCTCGCCGACCCCCACGCCTTCAGCCTCCCGAACGCCGCCCTCGCTTTGTCCGTCGACGCCGTCCTCGTCGCCGCCCCCAGCGGCACCAGGTCCCCGCACTCGTGGTCCTCCGGCAGCCGATGCTGCAGACAGTACGTGCGCCGGCACGTCTCGCACAGCACCCCCGGATTGCGGCCCGCCGCGCTCGTCACGACCTTGCAGGCGGGGCGCGCGCACGGCCGCGTCGTCGTCGCCGCGGCGTCCAGCAGCGAGCGGCCGGCGCTCGAGCCCGCCGCCGCCGACGACTGTGCGAGCTGGGCGCGCCGGCGCGCCCAGGCGCCGGCCTGGGGGCAGCGGTGCGCCGTCTCGGAGCGGTGGTCGAGGCAGAAGGTGCCGGCGCAGGAGTCGCAGCGGAAGGGGAGGAAGTCGAGCTGGTTGCAGTAGGGGTCCTGGCAGTGGGCGCCGATGAGGGAGGGGTCGGCGGTGTCCATTGTCGTGTAGGTTTCGTCTTGTGTCTGTGGAGGTTTGGAGGGGTTTGTGAAGGCCATGATGGCGGTGATGGTTTGTAGTTATATGTGGTAGGTAGCAGGTAGGGTGCTGACGCGGATTGAGAGTGAATTGGTGATGACTGATGAGGCGGGGAGGCAAAGGAGGGCGCGAGGCTGCGGCTGTGGTTGCTGACGCGAACGTCTTCGAGAAGCGCCTAGAAGATCGATAGCCTCGGCGATGGATGCGGTTAGTGCACTGCTTAGCGCGAGGCTGTAGATTTAGGAATATACGAGATACGAGATACGAGATACGAGATACGAACCAGTAGTTCCACGCTACGGATACGCCGAGATGACTTGAGGATGCTGTCACGTGTTATGTGCACATTCAAATTGTCACGTGATTATCCGCGATGACAACGGCCAACTCCAAAACTACTGCACCTCCTGTCTCTGAAAGTCATGGTCACGAAAGAAATCCCATTTCCCATTTCCCATTTCCCATTTCCCATTGCCGTTCCTGGGAAATTAGGAATAGGAGATGAAGCCACGGCCAGCGGGCCAAGGATGACCCGACGCAACGCAAACATGTCATGTTTGTATGTTATTATATAATTATATAACATACGCTTACTTGCCTAGGAAGGTATCTAGGTACTTTACCTGATAGTGCGGCACAGCACAAAATTCTCGTCTCTCCACTCTCCTCAAACGGTTAAACGGTGTGCTTCAAGATGTCTTTAGCCGCATGTTAACTGACAAGCTTAACAACAAGCTTAACAACAAGCCTAAAATAAGCCTAAAATAAGCCCAACTACAAGCCCAACTACAAGCCCAACTACAGGCCTAAGAACAAGCCTAAGAACAAGCCTAGGTACTACTTACTAGCTTTACTATTTTCGACCTCATGGCGGGCAGAAGGGTCAATCAGGGCCAATGCGCCGCGGCTAAGCATCTTGACATCCCGGCGCTTGTCTTGGATGTCTTGGATGTCTTGGTATGTTGGTTTTTAATCTCTTTTGCCTCGCTGTGCCTAATGGAGTCATGGAGTCATGCCGTCTCGTTGGCCGTCTGCTCTTCCTTTGAGCGGTGTCTTCTGTATAAGAGGATGTGGTTCCTGCTGCTTCGCCATGTCTTGATGAGTATGCCTAGTCCTGTGGGAAGAACCTCATTCTCGACAGCGACGTGACAAGACAGGATCATCATCTATCCATCATGTTGTCTGCTGCTTTGGCAGCCTTTCTCTCGTTTTTCCTTTTCTGCTCGTCGGTCTCAGCAGCGCCATGGATTGTAACCTCATGTATGTATTGTGTTGAATACATTATACGGCCTTTGAAGGGCAGACGGCAAAAAGACAGAAGAACCCCTCTAATGATACCTTCCCTCTAGATTATGAGCAGATCACCTCGACTCTCTACCCAGCAACGACATACACAGACACATTTCACGAGTTTACCACCACCCAAGATGCCTACATAGTGACTCAGCTTGTGAACGTCGTCCCCACGGCCACGTCCTTCCCAACACTCTCCGTCGAGACGACATCCGACGAGTACTATGAGGGCGTTACGATGGTAAATGTCTTGATTCCTGTCTCGGCAGGAAGGACAGTAAGCGTCAGTCAATCCCACAAGTCCTTCAACTCCTCCGCTCTTCACTCGAGATTGCATTGCCAGACTCTGACTTCCACTCCAGTACGATTACTCTGCAACAACCACGACCCGTACATCCTACTGTCAGTACCACCACCCTCATCCTCGGCGAAGACAATGAGACGCGCAGCTGACAAATCTGACAAATCCCACAGACCTCGATTTCTCCTACACGGCATCCTCCACCTGCTCCACGCCATGGGTCTACTCCACAGCCGTCCAGATTGAAGTCCCCCCGATGGTCACGCCCACGCCGACATCCATTTCCACAATCTATTCCCAGTATCGCGCATTCGGACCTACGAGCACGTATTACCAGGGCTTTCTCGACCCTAACGATTTCCCAGCATCCTATCTCGAGCAGTACAAATCATACTATGAACCCACCTTCACGCGCTCCTGCACAATCCCCTCCTACTATCGAACCGGGCTCGTCACCGCCACCGGATCGGCCGTCTCCACTGCGACCGCAACGACGACCCGAACGGCGACTCCAGCGGCCACCGGGAGCTTCACAGACGCCAATGGTGTCCAGGTCCAGTGCGACCCGGTCTACAAGTATTATGATTCATATTATGGCTTTGAGAACACGTATGTGTGCAGCGACGGCTCGTACTACGAAAGTCTCCCCTCTGCGCCTGAACAGAATGATCCAGTGTGTCGCTGACCCCTCTTAGACCACAGGTATCACAGCCGCCGCATTCATTTGCGCCATTATCTTCGGCTGGCTCGGTCTCTTCCTCATCATCGGCCTGATGGAGAGCTACTTCACCTTCTCGCGCCTAGCCCGTGGCCGTCGCGCCCGTCGCGGCTTGCCAATCGCGTTTGCATTCCTGGTCCGTTGCACCCCACCTTACCCCTTACCCCTTTTCTTCCATTCCTCCTATGCCTCCCCCTTTCTCCCATTCCTCCCACCCCGCTAACACCCCCAGTTCCCCTTCCTCTCCTGCTTCTTCCTCTGCTGCCACAAGCGCGGCTTCGCCGCCAAATCGCCCGAGGAGCAGGCCCAGCTCACGACAGAGTGGAAGGCGACGCCCGTCGCCACGCGCCTCGGCCGCTGGCTCAAATGGGGCTTCCGCTACAAATACCCCGCGTTCCTGGGCGCGGAGCCGCCGAGACGCCTCAGATGGCAGGACAAGGACAAGGTTCGCGTCTACGTGGCGAACCCGCCGATGGTGGCGGTGCCGATGGCGGCGGGGGCGCTGGACGCGCGGGGCCTCAAGAGCATCCCGGAAGTCGTGGTGCAAGGGCCCGCGGGAGAGAGTGTCCCTGCTGCAGGACCTGTTGCGGGTGCTGGGGCGGTGGATGGCGGCTCGGAGGCTGTGGGGGGGAGTCCCGCCAGCCCCGGGAGCCCGCTGAGCCCGGTGCCGGATGTGGAGCGCGCCGGACCGGAGGCACAGACGCAGGCGCCGCCGCAACTGCCAGAACGGCCTGTTCCGGCTGTGCCTGTGACCGAGGTGCGGCCCGGGGCACCGGCTGCACCGACTTCGTAGGAGTTTTGGATAGAAGAGGAGGAGGATTTGGCCATAGTGGGTTGGTGCGCTGTAGAGGCGCGGTAATTAATACAGTATTGGTCCTATCCTACTGCCTTGATTCCTCGAGAACTCGACTCCCCGTGACCCGAATCCAGGTACATAGGTAGGTGCAAATAACCTAGCTAGCACCGCCCATCTAGCAGACAGCCTCATGGCTCCGCTAGATGTTAGATAGAATAGCTGACTTGCTCTTACCTGCCAAAGAGCTCTCTTCCTTTCTAGCATTGCCTACATGCTTCGTTGCGTGCAGTAGCTTTGGCGTCGCATGGACGGTGCGAGATTGGGGCGTGATACGGAAGAGATATCGCTCTTAGAGCACGTAGCCGTCTATTACTGCCGATCCGTGGGTGCATCGTACTATGTGCTGTAGTCTGTAGGGGCTTGCGGCTGCGGCTTGCCATTGCCATTGCCACCAGCGCAGCGCTCATAGCCGACATAAAGGCAAAACTCAAATATCGGAGGAGTATCGTGCTGTATCCTATCAGCTGGGTATCTTCTGTATGCACCCATCCAGACCGCCATAAGGCGTCCAGCGAGGTAAACAAGGCTGAGCCCGTCGTGCATATGTGCACAGCCTTGTGCGCGAGGCTATGTGTGCTGCGCATCAAGCGCGCTAGGCGAGGCCACTTAAGGAACGCGTCGAGGGGTCGCGTAGAGCCTCTTTTGGGCGTATAAGCAGGCACGACGGCCACATTGGAAGATCGCAGCGGGAGGTTATTTCGAGATCAGAAATCGTTGAATTGAGAGAGGAGCGCAGAGAGAGTTGCAGAGGAGAGAAACGATGGCTTCTGCACTGGGCGCGATCGCGGGTGTAAGCACGAGCTCGAGCATGAGCACGAGCAATGGGGTCGACAAGGCGGCGATGATAGAGGCGGCGCTGGCGCAGCATGGGGCGTCGCTGGGTGCGAATGGGAATGGTATTGGCAATGGTAATGGGAATGGAACGAAGAACAGCAGCGAGAAGGTGACAGAGCGGAATCATGAGGAGTACCAGTATCTGGATCTCATCCGCGACATCCTGGACAACGGCGAACACAGACCCGACCGGTTCGTCCTCCACCTCCCCCTTTCTCCCCAGCAGCAACACCCCTCTGACCTCCCCCAGCACCGGCACAGGCACGCTCTCCCTCTTCGCGCCCCCACCCCTCAAATTCACGCTCACCAGCCCCGCCGGCCTCCCCCTCCTCCCCCTGCTCACGACAAAGCGCGTCTTCCTGCGCGCCGTCCTCGCCGAGCTCCTGTGGTTCATCAGCGGCTCGACGTCGTCGCTCCCCCTCTCCGCGGCCGGCATCAAGATCTGGGACGGCAACGGCAGCCGCGCGTACCTCGACAGCATCGGGCTCGCCGGGCGCGCCGAGGGCGACCTCGGCCCCGTCTACGGCTTCCAGTGGCGGCACTTCGGCGCGCGCTACGTCGACGCGCACACCGACTACGCGGGCCAGGGCGTCGACCAGCTCGCCGACGTCGTCTGGAAGCTGCGCAACACGCCCTACGACCGCCGCATCATCCTGAGCGCCTGGAACCCGGCCGACCTGAAGATCATGGCCCTGCCGCCCTGCCACATGTTCGCGCAGTTCTACGTCTCGTACCCGCGCGCCGCGCCGACCTTCGGGGCCGCGGCCGGCGAGGCGGGGGCGACGGCGACGGCGACGGCGGACGCGCAGCGGAGACCGAGGGGGAGGCTGCACTGCCAGCTCTACCAGCGCAGCTGCGACATGGGCCTCGGCGTGCCGTTCAACATCGCCAGCTACGCGCTGCTGACGCACATGCTGGCGCACGTGTGCGACCTGGAGGCCGGGACGTTCACGCACACGATGGGCGACGCGCACGTGTACCTGGACCACGTGGAGGCGCTGGAGACGCAGCTGGGGCGGACGCCGCGGGCGTTTCCGGAGCTGAGGATCAGCAGGGAGAGGGGGGGGGATATTGACGGCTGGGACGTGGGGGATTTCGAGGTGCTGGGGTATGAGCCGCATAGGAGCATTGCGATGAAGATGAGTGTCTGAGTTTGTGGGGGCGAGGGCGTTTCTGGCGGGGTTGGATGATACGTTTGTTATGGACGGCGGTTAACACTGAGATGAGATAAGGCGCGGCATGCGATATCGCGATGCCCAAAATCATGGGCACGTTGGTTGTGCATTAGACGTTCGAGAAGTCGATGTAGGTATCTCGGCTCCATCAGCAGTGCTGTTGGATTCAGAATTATCTAAACAAGACATCTGCAAGGCCAGGTTCCCATCCGCTGTCTCGCACTCGTACTACATTCCGCGACCCGACGATATAAGTACATCCTCTCCTGTCCTGTCCTGTCCTGTCCTCTCCTCTCCCATTTCCTCCTCTCCTCACCTATCCTATCCCATCGTATCGCATCCCTTTCACAGTGCATGGCTCAAACAGGGCGGAAGAATTCCTCTGTCTGTCTGTCTGTTCCTGCGTTGCTTCACCCGTGCACATCCCTCCCATCTCATCTCCCAATCCCTCGGAATCCCCTACCCCTCCAATCCTCCAACCCTCCCAGAACCCTCCAACACGCTCACCAAACCCACCCTTCCCACTTCCCACTTCCCACCCCCATCCCAGAATCGCACAATCCATCCCATCCCCTCCCCTCCGTCAGGCACACAGCCATCCACCCCTCCAACCCCTCGACCCGCGCCATCAGGACCGCGCTCTCGTCGCTTTTCGCTTAATCCCGGCAAGGCAAGGCGACCCAACCCGGACAGCCATGCCTCCTCCTCGTCACTTCCCCGCATCGGCCTCCGCCGCCGCCGTCGCCGTCGCCGTCGCGGAGCCCTCCTCGTCCTGCGCGTAGCGCGCCGTCCATCTGCGTTGCGCGCCGTTAGCGGTTGGGGAGAAGAGAGGGGGTGGGGGAGGGGAGGGGGCGAACAGCGTTGCGATCTAGAAGGGGGGGGTGTTAGTTAAGGTGGTTTGGGGGAGAGGTGAAGGGGTGGGCAGGCAGGGGGGAGGTGGCGGAGGAAGAGGGAAGAGGGAAGAGGGAAGAGGGAAGAGGGAAGAGGGAAGAGGGAAGAGGGAAGAGGGAAGAGGGAAGAGGGAAGAGGGAAGAGGGAAGAGGGAAGAGGGAAGAGGGAAGAGGGAA
>Ga0123337_10000497_pt1 | contig 64897 bp, 76 predicted proteins | sample frozenSSSSmetaG_FD_89792 | JGI IMG/M metagenome (GOLD analysis project Ga0123337, IMG submission 89792) | Glacier valley bacterial and archeal communities from Borup Fiord, Nunavut, Canada, to study Microbial Dark Matter (Phase II) -... | ecosystem: Environmental > Aquatic > Freshwater > Ice >...
ATAAATACAATAAATACAATAAATACAATAAATACAATAAATACAATAAATACAATAAATACAATAAATACAATAAATACAATAAATATAACATATAGACTAGCTAATTCAACAGAAAAGGCCAAGTTAATAAAATAAATCATCTCCTTCGCTCTTTGGCTTTCACCTCTTGCCTCCTAGACATATCCTCCCTCCACTGCCCACTCACAGTCTCACAGAAGTGCTGTTGCGGCGGCATATATATATACACACACGTATATACATATATATATATATATACACACGTATATACATACCCAATTGCACTCTCTCCGGCCAAGGCTTTATAGTACTCGTATTTTCAGAACCTCCCCTTAAGACTCCCCTTAAGACTCTCCCTAAGACTCTCCTTAAGACTCTCCTTAAGACTCAAGACTCTTCCTCTATCCTCTCCTCACATGATGTCGATGTCGCATCACGTCTCTTCCAGCCTGACAAATGATTCGAGCCGATCATATAGCATGTTTCTCTCTTCTCCTTCTCCTTCTCGGCTGTCGTCGTCTCCGTGCAGCATCGGCCATACCATACTTCGTACCAGAACATACCATCCATACCACCATACCATCCATACCATGCCATAGAGAAATCATGCCACGCCATCTCGCGATCCGAGTACGAGAGATCGATTGATTAGATAACAGCACTCCCCCCTAAAATTATTCAGCATTGGCCACTCTGATTCGCTCACAGGGGCAGCACGCACAATTTTAGTTAGACGAGCCACAATTATATGTACAAATTATATGTACCTACATATAAGTATACATGTATATATGGACATCTCCATATAACCAGCCCATCTCCCTCCTTATCGACTCTCCTGCCCTTGATCCCTCTCCGCGACGCTTCTATTACTGTCATTATTCCATATATAAGTGCCACCGTCGAAGCTTCCGACTCGACTCTCCACTTCCACTTCAACCTCGACTTCGACCATCCCACGGACTGGCCATACACAGCCCGCTCTCCTTTCCTCCAGACCAAACCGCCGCCGCCGCCGCCGCCGCCATGGACATCGTCCTCGAGGTCGTCGACACCTTCGCCCTCGACTATGCCTACGCATACCTGCTGCCGGCTGGCCCGGCCCCGTACGACCTATTAAGCCACGGCGTGAACGGCACCATCAGTGCTCTGGCGTCGACCTGGGAATACAAGCCGGCGAGCACCTACGTGAACTTCCTGCCCAGCGCCGCCGCATACATGAGCGCCTGGCCGCGCGATTACATCTGGAGGCAGCTCCTCTCGCTCTTCCTCATCACCTGGTATGTCTTCTGTCTGGCTTCTTACCTCTTCTTCTCATCATCTGTACTTCTATTCTCTATACTTAGCTAACACCCCCAGGTTCTTCGGCGTCCTCCTCTACTTCATCGTCGCCTCGGCCTCCTACTACCTCATCTTCGACCACAACACCTTCACGCACCCCAAGTTCCTCAAGAACCAAGTCAAGCTCGAGATGATCCAGGCCAACAGCGCCATGCCCCTGATGTCCCTGCTGACCGCCGTCTGCTTCGTCGCCGAGTGCCGCGGCTACTCCAAGCTCTACGACACGACCGCCGACGGGCCGGGGCTCTGGTACAACATCCTGCAGTTCCCGCTCTTCCTCTTCTTCACCGACTTCTTCATCTACCTGATCCACCGCGGCCTGCACCACCCGGCCATCTACAAGGCCCTGCACAAGCCGCACCACAAGTGGATCATGCCGACGCCGTTCGCCTCGCACGCCTTCCACCCGCTCGACGGCTTCGCGCAGTCCATCCCCTACCACGTGTTCCCCTTCCTCTTCCCGCTGCAGAAGGTCGCCTACGTCGCGCTGTTCGTCTTCATCAACGTCTGGACCATCCTGATCCACGACGGCGAGTTCGTCACGCAGTCGCCCGCCATCAACGGCGCCGCCTGCCACACCATGCACCACCTGTACTTCAACTACAACTACGGCCAGTACTTCACGCTGTGGGACCGCGTCGGCGGCTCGTACCGCGCGCCGAACCCGGAGCTGTTCAGCAGGGAGAGCAAGATGGGCAAGAAGGAGTGGGAGAGGCAGGTGACGGAGATGGAGAGGATTCAGAAGGAGGTCGAGGGCGACGATGACCGCACGTACGGGCAGGAGAGTAAGAAGAAGATTTGAGGAGGAGGAGGAAGAGGAAAAATAGCAGAAGAGGTTGGGAGTGAAAAATAGGAGAAAAGGTTCGGGGAGTGTGGCGTGGAGAGACGTGTATACATATCGACCGAGCGGGAAAGGAGGGGGAGGTGTACACACCCCCCGAAGAGGGCATAATAGACGCAGCCGAGCGAGGGACGGGACCTGTATAAAGTGGGCAAGGCACGGCATGGACAGGCGTTCCGGGACGGAGAATCGCCATCGATTCCCCTCATCGCTCACTTCTCGGCCCTTTTTTTCTCCCTCTTCGTCGGGGATTGGGATCTACAGACTACTATACTAATAATACCAAAACATTTTCATCACCGCTGGCGCCTTCTGCTGACGTCGACGGAGCTCCTGTCCCGTTGGCGCGTGAATCTTCGCTCTTTGCTTTCGCTATCGTCTTTATGCACTCTGTCTCACTCTCGCCGTCAAAGCAAAGCCGCCTCTCTCTCTCTGTTGTCTGTGAACAAGCCGTCGTGATCTTGACCTCATCTACCTCTTTTTTCTAGACCTCGCCTCACTCTCCCTTCACCCGCTTCCTCACTACCATCCTCCCCCTCCTTTGCCTCCTCCCCCCCTCCTCCTCCAACCCTCCCCCATCCGTTCGAAACACCACTTTTCCTCCTGTCCTCACAGACTGGGGTATTTGCGATCGATCGCTTCCCATTCCCTAACGCCGACGCTGATTAGATTTAGATACGATCAAGAGAGCGAGGCTTCAAGACAGCACCAGCAAAACCAGTCACCCATCACCCACCCATCTCTCACATCCAGGTCCTCCGATTCTCAGATCCCCATCCCCATCTCCCCCCAACCCCCCCACCCCACGGCTGAGTGAGTGACGGAGGAAAGAGAGGTGCGAGTGAGTGAATGGTGGCTGTGGCGGAGCACTGGTGATGGACTGCCTGATGAGGAGACGACAATGGGCGACCGAGCAGTAGCACTGATGGTGTGCTGAAAGTAGCTGCTGGTGCAGTAGTGACGATGGATGGAGATGGATGGATAGATGGATGATTTGATTTATATCCGAAGCGTGAGTGAATAAATTCCATTCAGATCAGGTGCAGGTTTCAAAATCTGACTCAGCGACGAAGAACATGTCTGGTGAATCATTGAAGTTCATATTCTCCTCACCATCAACCGATCCATCTACTTCTGCGAGTTCTACAGCACACGATGCTCCATACTCCCACAATACCATCCTATGCTGTATATGCGATCCTCCCAATGCCCAGACGACGCACCTGTACTCCCTGTTCATACAATGCAATATACCGCACCGCACACCCTCAGCTCATCAGATCCTCCAGTATGGCCTCCAACTCCTCTCTCCTGAACGGAATCGACAGAATTTCCGTCCCCAACGCATCTTTGCGCGACGTAATCATCTGATGATCATGGAACCTGCATGCGTGTCAGCTCAATACTTCCACATTCCCAATTTGAAAAGAAAAAGAAAAAGAAAGATGAAGAACATACTCCTTCAACAAACTCCTAAACGCGACTTCATCGCCACAAACAAAGTCCTCCACAGCCTTCTGATAAAGCGTCCTATACTCTACCCCCACCTCCCCTGACCTCCCCTGTGCCCCCCTTCTCCCCCCATCTTCCTCCCCATACTCATCCTCCTCCCCACCAAACCCCATCCCCCCATCCTCATCCATAACCATCAACTGCTCGACAACCAAAATCCTAAACAGACTCCTCGCATTAACCGGCAGACTCTTGAGCACAAACCCCACACCCTCCTTGCCCCCGACTCTGCGTCCACTGCGGCCCAGGAGCTGGTGCACGCTATCCACGACATCGACTTCCGCGTCATACGGCGAGAACGTCGTGCAGTCGTGGAAGAGGAAGTTGAAGGATGTGCGGGCGGAGGAGTCCCAGAGGAGCGGGAAGGATGGATGGTCCGCGGACGCGACGAGGCGGATCTGTGGATGTGCGGCTAGGCGCGCGAGGAGGGATTGCGTGGCTGCGCGGCGGAGGGGCTGGCCGTCGAGGGAGTGGATGAGGAGCGTGATGCGGAAGTCGGAGGTGGAGAGGTGGGCGAGGAGGCGGTCGAGGACTTCGGCGGGTTGGGTGCCAAGTTTCTTGGGTAGGTTGGGGAGGAGCGAGGAGATGGTGTTGAGGATGTCGCGCATGGATGTGCTGGGGTTGTAGCCGTTGATGACGACGATTTTGGCGGCGTTGTCGTGGGAGTAGATGTGTGTGGCGTAAGAGGTGAGGAGCTCGCGCTTCGAGCCCCAGCCGTAGAGACAGATGTTGAAGTCTTGGCTGAGCTCGAAGTCCCATTGCGGGAACGAGCGCGCATGGATGCTTTGGAGGAATTCAAGGTCTTTGGCGTGAGGGTCTTTGTAGGAGCGTAATAGCGAGAAGTATTCTCCGTGGTCGAGGAGGGCGAGGGAGGAGAGGTTGTTGTTGGATGTTTTCATGGAAGCACCTCGGTTTTGGGCGAAGTAGAGCTCGTGTGGCGGGAGGTCTCGAGGTGGACTAGGAGAGCGGATTTTGTTCTTGGAACCTTTTGGTCGTCCTCGGCCTCTTTTTGAAGGGGTTTCAGGGACAGCGGTTCCTTCTTCGTGGCCATCTGGAGCCTCGAACGTACCATTCTCGCCTTGGCCATCTTCTTCCTTATCAGAATCATAGATATGCCGCGCAATCTCTTCGTCTTCCTCGTCGGAGCTGGCGTCGCCGTTTATCGTTCGCTCAATGAGGGTTCGAGTGCTTTTCCGCCGTGCAGAGCGGTCAGCTGCATTGCGGATTTTCGAGGGGGTGTCATTGTCGCGGAGGGCATCGCGGAAGGCACCGAGAGATTTGACGGGTGTCGAAAAGAGGACCTTCCCTTTGGGCGTCTTCTTGGGCGTTGGCGTGTTGCCCTCTGGTTTCGAGAGGTTCTTGCTGCCCTTTGGTCTTCCTCGACCTCGTTTTATAGGTGTTGCGGGTTCGCTGGTAGGCTGTTGCTCTGCCACGACTTCCTCTTCCAGAAGAGCAGAATTCACCCTCTCCTTTGGCGTGCCATTGAGCTTCAGTCTCGCTGATCGAGGCTTCGAAGGAGTAATGTCTTGAGTATCGTCGAATTCGTATTCATCTACTATGTCCGCTGGTTGCGATCGAGCCTTCTTGCGCGAGCAGTTGGCGCCATTTGTGAGGCCCTCATTCTCATCGCCGAGATATTTGCGCTTCATAGTCGTATTCTATGGTCTGTTAATTCGCAGTGTCGACATATGAAGTCGAAGTCGAAGAAGTCAAAGAAATCAACGGAGCCAACGTAAACACTCAATCCACAACCCTGAATCCTCAGCCGTGCTCAGTCAGCCTGACGCGAAACTCCAGGGACAACCGCGACTTTAAGGTTTCCGCCAGGGGTCTGCCCGACAAGTTTCTCCGTTCCGCTCCCCTCTGACGCACGGATTCCCCCAGCAACTGTCAAAACCGTTATCGGGAGTGTGACTCTCTACATTTTTATAAAAGACGCCGAACCTCACTTTGGGGATAATTGAGTTGTGAGTAAGCCATTCTATGGAGATTGCCAGATTCTATAATTGAAGCATTCTAATTTTATCATTTAGGCACCATACACAGCTCAATGGCTTTCAAAGCTCCCTCCATATCCGCCCTCAAGGGTCTGATAAGGCCCTCGGTCCAGCAAACCGCTCCCAAGTCCCTTCGCAACTACTCCGCGCCCGTCGACGGCTCGATCCCCGCCTCGAAGCAAAAGTATGTTCCTACGAGCGGCACATATCCCAAGGGTTTCCTCGTCTCAGGAACTCATGTCGGAGTGAAGCCTTCGAACAAGACCAACCCGGATTTGGGATTCCTGGCCTCGGAAACACCATGTGCTGCCGCGGCGGTTTTCACAAAGAACAAGTTCCAGGCTGCACCGGTGACGGTCAGCAGGAATATGCTGAAGCGGAGGAATAATACTGGGATTCGTGGCGTCATCATCAATTCGGGATGTGCAAATGCTGTTACGGGAAAGGGCGGCTTAGAAGACGCCGAGAAGATGGGAGCAGCGGCCGATGCCTGCTTTGGTGAGCCCCAGGACGGAAAAGGAGGAAGCTCGATAGTCATGAGCACCGGCGTCATCGGCCAGAGGTGAGCTTGCCCTTCTCATCCAACCAGGCGCCAATGCTGATCCAAGACCACAGACTCCCGATTGACAAGATTCTCTCCAAAATCCCCGCCGCCCACAAAGCCCTCGGCTCCTCCCACGAACACTGGCTCGCCACCGCCAGCGCCATCTGCACCACTGACACCTTTCCCAAGCTCATCTCGCGCACCTTCTCCCTCCCCTCCGCCCCCTCCACCGAATATCGCATCGCAGGCATGACCAAAGGCGCCGGCATGATCCACCCTAACATGGCCACTCTCCTCGGCATGATCGCGACCGACGCACCAATCTCGCCCTCCCTCCTCCCCGCCCTCCTCACCTCCGCCGTCGACTCCTCCTTTAATAGTATCTCCATCGACGGCGACACCTCGACCAACGACACCGTCGCACTCCTCGCCAACGGCGCCGCCGGCGGCCCCGAAATCGTCTCCGCCGCGTCCCCCGACTACGCCGCCTTCCAAACCGTGCTCACCGACTTCTCCACCGACCTGGCCAAGCTCGTAGTCCGCGACGGCGAGGGCGCCACCAAGTTCGTCACCATCCGCGTCACGGAATCCGCGTCGGTGGCCGGGGCGCGCAAGATCGCGTCGACGATCGCGAGGTCGCCGCTGGTCAAGACGGCGCTGTACGGCAAGGACGCGAACTGGGGCCGCATCCTGTGCGCCACGGGGTACAGTCTGATCTCGGAGCCCGGGTGTCCGGTCAACGAGGTGGAGGAGATCGTGCCGGAGAGGACGAATGTGAGTTTTGTGCCGGCGGATGGGAGCGCGGAGCTGAGGCTGCTGGTGGATGGCGAGCCCGAGGCCGTGGATGAGGAGCGTGCGGCCGAGATTTTGGCGATGGAGGATTTGGAGATTGTGGTGAGGTTGGGGACGGGCAAGGAGGAGGCGAGGTATTGGACGTGTGATTTTAGTCACGAGTATGTGACTATTAATGGGGATTATAGGACTTAGAGGGGAGGTAGTATGGATGGAGAGGAGATAAGGTAAAACAAATAAGAAATGTATTGTCAAATTTAGAGTAGTGCTGGTGCACCTCGTTGCTACGATCGGTTGGCTCACGCCGTTGCCTTCGCATTCTGTTATGTTGCGTCGAGACCACAATTACGGTGATTGGATCTGTGTGTTGGGATTTCTGAAATTCCATTCCCTTCTCGCAAGTCCGATTCTTTTGGCCATGGATCACAGTGGTTCGGAGATCGGATCCTCGGATTCGCATCTCCAGCGCTCGTTGCTCATAAAAAACACTCAATAGCCAGGAACCAGATACGAAAGGGAAGAGCTTTGATTCATTCAATTGATCTCATAAGTCGATGGCTCCACTATGTCCGCAACGCCGTGCCATGCTGCTGTCTTATACATACTCATACAAACTTTCCCTCTTCTATCCTAGACTTATGTTTTCCTCCACGCTCTTTCACTAGGGACCATCCGTCCCTTCGACTGGCGGGCCAGTGTTGCTCAAAGCGAGCTTGATCCGCCAGTTGATGAACTCGTCCGTCAATATGTCGCCATGTCCCGTCTCCTCAATCTGAAACACCTCGACAACCGGACTCCGTTCCTGTCTCCGAATCCGCCACACGCCATCCGAGGTAATCGTCCGTTTCAAATCTATCTCCGATCAGCACACGTATCCCCCCGTCCTATTTTGCCAGCAGACTCACACTCCAGCAACCCAGCCCCAAAATTCACCGCCACATTCCCGTCCCACCCGCCCCTCCTCTTCACATTCCCCGGAATCCTGGCCGTCTCCAACTCCTCGATCCGAACCAGAATCCCATTCTGGTCCCGGAACCCCACGACGATCTTCGGGACGCCCAGCAGGAAGCTCTGCAGCCAGAACTTCAGCAGTTTGCGCTCGAAGCCCGCGATGTCGCGCGGCGACTGCGGGTCCAGCGACGTCTTCAGCTCCACCCAGTTGATGCGCGTGTCCGGGGGCGCGGGCATGATGTCCCAGACGGCGTCGACTTCGCCGCCGAGGACGAGGGTCGTGGAGCCGATGCCCGTGGACACGACGGAGCAGTATTGCCCGCTGTTGTTGACGATCATGTTCTCGCGCCCCTCGATGTAGTCGCGCGATGTGGCGTCCCAGGTGTCGGGGATGAGGCTGAGGGTCTCGAATTTGTAGCCTGCCATCGTCAACTTGCCGCTTAGATCCCGTTGGTGTGTTGGTTGCACGATGTTGGGGAAGACGCACCCCAGTAACTCATCATGTCCTGACTCGGCCTCCCCGGCGCAGACTGCTGCCTACTCTGCCGCGCCTGCGACCGCACCTTGAACTCATGATTCTCCTCTATAAAACTACACTCATTAGATCGATCTTCCTATCTTCGAGTGCAAGAGCCATACATAGTGCCCTTCACAACATTAGCCGCGTCGTCTCGTTCGAGGATGGATCAAGGAGGTCTGACTTGATAAAACGTCGCGTTCATTTCGAACCTGCGCATGCCTATCAGCCACGCTCTCTTCTCTGCCTTTTGGTCACAACTCATACCCATCTCGCTCGGTGAATGGCGCAGCCATGAGCTTCGTCATCATCCCCCTCCACGTTATCACCTGCGCCTCGGTCTTCGTCCCCGTCTCCTGCTCGTGCGCAATCAGCGTCCGCAGCAGACTGTCCAAGTGCTCGTCCGAGCTATCGTCCAGCTTCTGGAACTTCTCGAAGCCTCTGCACAGATTCGCGCCGATCCTGGGCGTGTAGTAGTATCGCAGACCCGAGGCGTCGGGGCGGTAGCGATGCTGGTCGTCGTAGGAGAAACATGCGATCTCCTACACAATATCAGCCTCGATTTCTGGGGGGACATCCGACCTGAGCATTGAGACGAGAGGCGACGCCGCGATGCGCCATCATCGATCGATCGAGCTTCTTTCCTTGCGTACCTTGGGCCGTTTCATGGGCGCACAGCCACCCGTCCATCGCTGCGGCGGGAAAATACTAAAGCTGCTTCGATTCATCTTCCTCACTTCCTCACATCTTCTTTCCTCTATTCTCCTTGCGCTCTTCCAACGCTGTGCTGTGTTTTATAAACATAAACCGAGAATCCCCATATCGTTGTCGCAAGTCACAAGTCGCAAGTCGCAACGTCCAAGCTCCAACCGCGTTCCCCAATCACGGCCGCTAGTTGCACAAGGCTTAGCGCATTTACCCCACACTCATGCCCTTCCATCTCCCTCTCCCTCTCCCAGTCTCCCAGTCCCCATCGCAATTCTCACACCCATCCCACCCACGACTCCTCCGAAAATGCATCTTCCCTAGAAACCGCCATCCCGCTCAGCCACCTACTTATTTTCGACTGCCAAAACAACCACCACCAGCCCACCACAAAGATCCCTCATGGCCAACACCCGCACCCGCGCCCTCACGCTCCCCACGCTCTCTCCGCCGCTCCCCGCCCCCTCCGTGCCCGCCCGCACAACCTCCGTGCGCCGCAACCTCTTCCACACGCAGCTCTCGCGGCGGCCTCCGACGTCGCGGCCCGGAGACCCGGTGCGCAGCCGCACGGTCTCGAGCACGACGGCGACGTCGAGCGCGAGCACCTTGGTGCTGGGGGGGGAGTGGGGGTTTGGCGGGGATATCGTGATTCGGGATGGGAATGGGGAGTTTGAGATGGGCGACCCGGTTGCGTTGATTCTTGAGGGCGAGGAGGAGGGGGAGGGCGAGGGGGAGGGGGCCGAGGAGGGGAAGGGAGAGAGTAAGTGCAGATTGACCTGGGGAGAAGAGGAGGGGAGGCGGATGATTGCTGATGAGTGGCAGAGGAGAGACAGAGATTGGCGGAGGCGGTGAAGTGTCATCAGCGCGATCGGAATAGGGCGCCGAGCGAACCGGCGGAGTTGCTGGAGGCGGTGAGGGCGGTGTTGAGGGCGAAGACGGCGCAGTTGGGGGAGGATGAGTGGATGTTTGAGGGGGAGGAGGGGGAGGTGCTGAGATGAGATAGGACTGGAGATGGTGGGCATAGGTGCTCGAATACCGGGAGAACAATGTGGGAGATTGCTATGAGATGTGGGAAAGAGAGTATGTAAGGGGTAAAATGGGCAGGAGGGGATAGGGGATAAGGGAAAAGGAATGCATATACGAGACTGCATAGGACGGCGTTAAGAATGATACCCAGCTGAGCTAGATCGCAATACAGACACAACCATTTCACGGTTTACATTTTCGTTTCACCATACTCCCCTCAATCCGTTACCCCAGAGGCAGCAGCGGTGTCTTGGGAAAAAATATTACTTTAACAATGGTATCACCCCCAACTCCTAATCCAACCCCTCCGCCACCGGCCCTCCACTCCCCGCCGCCGGACTCGCGCCCACCCTCTTCGGCAGCCTCTTCTGCTGCTGCGGCGCCCCAAACATACTCCCCATCATATCAAACAACGGATTCCCCTGTCTCGGCCTCGCAATCCCAAAGTACATCTCGGCAATCCCCTCCAGCGCCTCCTCCCACGCCGCCACCTCCTGGAGATGCGCCGCATAGTGCGTCTTCAGACCACGAAACAGATCCGCCGACCCCTTCTCCACAGCCAACAACAGCAGTCCCAGAAAATTCAGCAACGGCAGCGACGGATAGATCTTGACCTCGGCCCTCGCGCCGCCCACCTCCTGCGTGGGCGCCGCCAGGCGCGACGTGAAGAGTCGGAAGGCGACGGAGGCGTCGCGCACGTTGCCGAGGAGCAGGTAGGGCAGCACGGCGCGCGCGGCGTACAGGCCGGCCGTGTGCGCGTCGTCCGTCGTGTACCACTCGTACTCGAGGGCGGCGAGCAGCGGCGCCGAGTCGCGCGTGCCGAGCAGGAGGTGGCGCTCCGCGTCGTAGGCGTCGTGCTCGGCGGCGTACAGGGAGCCGGCGACGTGGTGCAGCTCGGGCTCGCCGGCGGGGTAGGGGCCGAATTTGGCGGACCAGCTGGGTGGGGGTGGGGGGTCAGCTTGGGTCTTACGAGGTCCAGTCTCTGGTCGCAATGTGGGAAAGGGGAGCAGAGGAGGGGGAGGGTAGGGGAACGTACCCGATCATCTCGCTTATGAACTTCTTCCTCGTCGGCTCCTCTGGATCGAACAGCCGCAGGAGCGTGAGCAGTTTCCCCCTATTCGCAGCGTCGGGGACCAGCTCGGCCTGCTTGTAGACGTCGACGAGGAAGATGCTGAGGTCGCCGCCGGAGCCGCCCTGGTCGGCCTTCAGGAGCGAGGAGGCGACGTTGGAGAGGATGTCGATGGCGGAGGCCCAGTCTTTGGCTTTGATGTAGCGCGCTGCGACGACGCGGGTCTGCTGTTGCGCTTCGTAGAACTGGCCTTCGGTGATTCTGGTGGGTGTTAGAAGAAAACTGATGGGGGGTGGGGAGAGCGGAGTACTTCGACTGGAGACGAGCGATGATCTTTTCAATCTTGGAACTCATTTTGGAGGTTTAAGGAGTGGAATGGAGGGGAGATGGAAGGTGGACGAAATGTCTTTGGGGGAGCTGGCTGACAGATGTCTTTGGCGGTTGAAGCTTCAAGCTTACTTACAGCTTGGATGCGGGACACCTTAGCCTTATCAGCACTTCAGTGTTACGATAACATCTTATCGAAAAGTCTTCTCGCCATTCAGAAATACCCGTAATAAGCAAGAAGTATATCAAATATCAAGCGACGATAGTTTAAGGGTAGAATTAGAGCTTCCCAGTCTCTGGGGTTCACGAACACGTGAACTAAACCTTGCTCTAGGTTCGGGTTCGAGTCCCGGTCATCGCATAATCTTTTGCCTTTTGGACTCATTTGCAGTATTTTTATACTTCTTCTGTCTTTAATCATGCAGTAGAATTACTCCCTTTAACACCCTGAATTGGAACTTGTTCAAAGTGAAACCAAGGAATCCATCCTCCTCTCACTCTTCTGTCCCCCTCACCACTCCGTTCATAGGAGCAACGAACAGCCTTGTCATCTCCAACTTATATAATTGCACATAACAACTGGTCAAAAGGCTTCTCTTCACAGTCTATATATAAAACTTTTGCCTTCTACAAATCTTCCTTTCTCATATCTCTCCAAGGACGGAATCAAAACCCTTCATGCACATTCCCGTTGTACTCCCCACTTTCAACTTTGCACAAAGAACCGTAGGTTCAGGATTCGCTCTCTCAGGGAGTTCTGCCATGTGGGTAGAGAGATTATTACTATTCATTATCCATCATAATATCGCTATCATTCCCTCTATTTCCCCTCCCCCATCAGCCTCCTCAACCCCTCCCTATGCACCTCCCCCCCCTCTCCCCTCCTCATCCTCTCCGCCCACCCCCCCTCCACCCCCCTCCTCCTCCTCTCATCCTCCCTCCTGGCAATCTCCCCCCTCCGCTTCTCCTCCCACAACTCCGACCTCCTCCTCTCCATCAACTCCAAATCCCCTACCTCCGGCCGCACCACCCCCTTATTCAGCGTCCCCAGCGAATTCTGATTCCCCGCCCCCCTCACCTCCAACCGCACCGAGCTCACCGGCCGCTGCTGACTCGACGTCGGCCTCGACTTCGACGGCGACGGCGCCAGATACATCTCGCTCTGCCGCACCACGCTCTTCCTCTGCGCCTGCGCCGTCGCCACATCGTCGCTGTCGACCCGCGACGCCCTATTGCCGCCCGAATGCACACTGTTCAAGCGTGCAGGCAGCGCCGGCATGCCCCCAAGCCCCTGCACACTTGCCCTCGCCGCTCCCCCCGCCGATTTCGGTCGCAGCCCCGCCATCGCGCTCCTTGGCCGTGCAGGCGCCGGCCCGACGCTGCCCGCTGCCGCGGTCTGCACGAGCGCGGCGACGTTGAGGGGTGCGGAGGCTTCGTCGGCTTCTGTGGGCGCGGCGTCCGTGCGATGCGATTGCGGGGTCGGTGATGGGGGCGGGAGGGAGGAGATGGGAGAAGGGGGGAAGGTGGGCGAGGTGGCGGAAGTGGGTGAGGGGGTGAGGTCGGGTATCGGGAGCGCCTCGGCGAGAGAGAGATGCTTGGCCCATTCCTGCGTGCGGAAGGAGGTGGCGAGTTTTGGTGGGGCCGGGGGGAGTACGTCTTTCGTTAGGGAGAGCGTCGACGGCGAAGGCCTGAGTTCGGATTTCCCTGACTCCTTACCCCCATCGGGTGCCTCCGTGGCGGTTGGTGAGCTATTCCCTTCGGCGACCGCAAGCGCCTTGTCGAGCACCATGCTCGCCCTCGGCGTCCCGCTCGGCAGACTCCGCAGATCCTCATAGTCGACCTCGCTCTCTAGATCATCCAGCGTCGCCGCGATCGACGAGGCGCGCTCCCACTCATCTTGCCCCGTCAGGCCCTGCTCCGAGAGCGGCCGCGAGAGGCGCTTCCCTGTTGTCGAGTTATGCGACAGTCGGTGCAGGAGCCTCGATCCGCGCTGCGACCTGCGCGCATCTCCCTTATTTACGTCGAGGCTCGGGAACGGCGTGTCCGGCGACCGCGAGATGCGTTTCGAGCGCGAGTTGCGCTTCGAGGATGTGCCGGGCTCGTCGCCCGAGAGTGTAGCTAGTGCCTCTTCGTCGCGCGACTTCCTCCTGCTCTGGCGCCCCGAATCGCCGACATCCAAGCCCTCTTTTGAGCTCCCGGCCTCGCCACTGCGCCCGCTGCCCGTCGGGCTCGGTAGGTCCGCCATCTCGATCTCATCATGCACCGTGATCTTCGGTAGCTTCTCCTTCTCCTTAACGCTCATATCCCCGATGCCCGAGTCGGCCGAGAAGCTTGTCCGGCGTTCCGAAGCAGCCGCCCCGTGCACAGCCTCCCAGTGCTGGCGCGCCCGCGTCGTCTCCCACTCGACCCTCCGTCCCACCATCGCTTCCTCCCTGTCCAGCCCCCTCCTCTCCTCTGCCCTGTCCGCTGCGCGCCGATCCCGCCGCTTCTTAATGAATTTCCATAGCTTCATCTGCGTCATGATGCCGACGAAGGCGATGATGATTATCGCTGCGATCTCGACTTTGATGCCGCGAGTCATGGGGTATGTGGTCGTGCCGAGCGGAAAGACCTTGTCGTTTAATCTCCAGATGTACATCCAGAACTCCTTCAGTCCGGCGCGCGAGAAACAATCGATCCCCAGCACGATAACCGTGGCGCCGGCGAATGCCAAGGACCCGATCAGACCGTATGGCTTGGTGTAGGGGATGTAGGCCGTTGCCCAGATAACGACGCTGAAAACGACAATGAAAATAACGATCGGAATGGTGCCGGTGAGCAGCCCGCCGGGCTGCAGCACCAGCAGCCACATGGAGAGACAGAAGCCGCCGAGCAGGCAGCCGAAGCCTTCTGTGAGGTCTGGAAATACCATGGCGCCGCCGCCGAGGACGAGGCCCGTGGCGGTTATGGCGACGAGGTAGGCGCCTTGGATTGCGTCGCTGACGGGAGGGTTCATGACGTAGAGGATTAGGATTGTGACGGAGAGGCTGACGAGGTAGGCGGCGGAGAGGAAGACGTAGATGAGTCTGTGCTGGATGCCAACGAAGGCGTAGATGACGCCGGTGAGCATGAGGAGGGCGCCGCCGATGCCGAAGGCAGGCGTGAGGCGAGGTTGGAGGGGGAGCGGATCGGGAGTCTCGGTTTTATAGGCGTCTGATGTGCCAATGGCGGCGGAGGTTGGGTCGACGAGCGCAGCGGAACTTGTGGACGAGGGGCGAATGCTGGAACTTGATGTCCGAGTAGTCGAGATGCCAGAACTGGTTGCTGATGAGCTGATTATATTACTTGAACTGGTTGCTGAAGAGCTGATTATATTATTTGAAACAGAAGTCGTCTTGCTGCTCGGTATCGCCGTCGCAGTTGAAAGGGCCGGCAGTGCCGCGGCGGCGGTCGTGGACGAGCCATCCTGCGTCTGAGAAAGAGAAGTTTGCGCGCCGATGAGTCCAAAGCAGAGGCCGTGGAGGACGATGGCGAAAAGTAATGAGCGTAACGAAGTCATGATGACTGCTGATTGGGACCTCTTGAACGAGAGATGAGGGAACCCAGGAACACGAAGGATGGCGAAAGTGAAGACAGTATTACACCCTCATCGTATCTGCAACTCCGATCGTCAAAGGTTGAAGAAGGCGACCGATCGAACGGCTGTTGAATAGGTTTTTGATGGAGATGTCTTACGTTCAGAAGCCCTATCAAGGCGCGAGCGTGTGTGTGGCTTGGGGCGTGCGTGATAAATGATAAATGAATAGAAGGACATAAGATAGGTGTGTATCTTCACTTAGAATTACGTCAAGACGCGACAGAAAACGAGCATAGAAAAAGAGCGCAGAGGGCCTAGAGCGTGCGGAGCAAGAGAAGAAGATGCGATAGACAGACAGACAGACAGACAGACCTTAGACCTTGAGAGATTCCAAGTACATACTATACTGCAAAGTGAGAAAAGCCCAGTACTCCGTATGTACAATGTACATACATACATACCCATGATCCACCCACCACCCACCCACCAACTGTAAGGATGATAAGGCGTCAGTAATATTACGAAGTAGAGATGCCATAATTTCATTTCCACCAAGCTGCCTGCCAAGCGCCTCCTAATCCTGGATTTCCATGCTTTTTGATGGTTTTGTGGGCCAAATCGAGCTTCAATCGATCGGATCTAATAGGGGCACGGTTGGCTTGGATCACAAGCTTAACGCTCCATGGCTGTTCCTGGTCTGATCGATGCCGGGTTTGCATGCTCGTTGTATTGGAGCTGGAAGACTGGTGTCGAGGCTGAGTGTATCACCATCTCTCAGAGATCTCTCACCTCCGAAGGCTCTGGAGATGTGACAGAGACCCCCTCGTCGTCCCTGTCGTCTTCGTCGTCCTCATCATCCTCATCGTCTCATCGTCCTCATCGCCCTCATCGTCTCATCGTCATACAAATCTCCCAACGACAATGGCGAATGTGCACAGGGCAAGAAGACAGTCGGTGGCATCCAATCCATGCACTGCCATGTCAAGGATACCCGGCCCGTACGCGGCACAAGCATCCCAGATGCAAGAAATCCAATATTCCCAGCGCCCGACGTGCCCTGTCCGCGCGCTGAACAATGGCCAATTCGAAGGGGAATATGTGCCACATCCAGACACAGACGTCTCCTTTGAGCAGGGCGACGAGGGCGACGAGGCGGCTAATGGGCAAGCGAGATGAGTGTGCACGGTTGGTACATACATACATATGTATCGACAGCTGATAGCCACGGGAACGGAATTGGTTCCAGGGACTGTTCCGGGAAGCTTCATGATATGATATTCATGCCATTGCCTTCCAACACAGCTATGAGGGTTGGCAGTCCGCCCTCAAGAAATGCTCAGTTTGATGCGCTGCGCTGCTCTGCTCCGCTCTGCCCAGCCTCTCCATGATCAGAACGACCTGAAGCCCCAGAGATCATGTAGCCATTATTGCCAAAGCAACATTGATTGTGCTTGTGAGATGTTAAGTTGTGTGATCTGTGCATAATTAATTTCCCAAAGCCCAAGCTTAAAAAGGGGCTGGCTGGACCTCTCCTCTGATTCGCCAAAGCTATCGAAGCTCTCCCGTCACGTGAATCCCAAATCGCGCGGTGCATCTCCTCACGTCGCGAAAGCTCAAACGCGACAGCTCCAAGCACCTCACCTCACCCAGCATCACCACCAGCACCAATTCCAAACCCACAACCCACACCCGCGCCCACGCAAACACCCTTCCAAAATGTTCTCCCGCAACGTCCTCCGCCTCGCGCGCACGCCCGCCCGCGCATTCAGCACGACCGCCGCGCGCCCGCTGGCCAAGATCCAGCTGATCGGCAACCTGGCGGCGTCGCCGGAGCTGACGGCGACGAGCACGGGGCACGAGATCGTGAAGTACAGCCTGGCGACGAGCAGCGGGCCGAAGGAGAACCGCCAGACGAGCTGGTGGCGCGTGACGGCGTTCATCGAGGCGGGCGCGCGCAGGGACTTCCTGCTGGGGCTGGAGAAGGGCACGTTGGTGTATGTGGAGGGGGATGCGAAGATGGATAGTTGGGAGGATGCGGAGGGGAAGGGGAGGACGGCGCTGAGCATCGTGCATCGTGAGTTGGTCCGGGGGGCGGGAGCGGGTTGGGGAGGAGAGGCTAATGGCGGAGTAGGCAATGTGGAGATCCTGAAGAGGCCGAGTCATGAGGAGTAGATCGACGACGGAGGTACACGGAGTGGCGGGGAGGATGGGGATTGTGGGATGTGGGATACACATTTGCGACGTCTCCTCTCAGCAGCTCTCGGACGGGAATTAATTGGCGCGGCGAGTGTGCGGGGAGCGGTATCAGAAGCTTACAGGACGGATGCTAAGGCGCAGGGGGGTTTCCTTACTTGTAAGATATTAGAGGCACAGACAGACAGAAGGCAGACGGATATTTCATGGCGTGGAAGTGGAGGTACCAATCCAGATTTTCTTCACTCGCCGCATCAATGGACTCACTTGACTGCCTTCATTTTGCACATGGAGCATGAGAAGAAAAGCGTTTGTTTTTTTGACGTTTTTGATTAAAGCAGAGAAAAATCCAAAAACTATCCACTGTAAATCTAAACACTTTTTGCTTCTCCGTCCTTTCCTTTGTCTTTTCTCAACAGCACGACCAGATGATCTGCCCAGGTGCGCCTGATCAGAGCAAGGCGGAAGCCTATTTAAACACGAACATACATACATACATACATACATACACACACAGGATACTGCACCTATAACCAAACCCCGCCTTCCTGCCTTCCTCGAAGAAGCCCGACGATCTCGCAGTGGACCGCGAAAACATCTCGATCAGCCTCGCCAACACGCCGCCGAAACCGCCCGTCTCGTCCTGCACGCATTTCGAACCCGACCGACCCCAACCAAACCTGTAAGTACAACGAATCTCACGCCCTGTGAGCCGTACTTTTCTGGAGAAATGTTGTTGAGGAGGGTGTCGAGATCTTGCTGTACTGGCGCTCTTTGGTTTTCCGTGATCGACTGGACCTCGAGGATTAGTTCCAAACGAAATCAAACCTGTAAATCTGCACCTTGTGCTTGTGAATCGATCCCAAACTTCTTTTTGTGAGGTTTTCTCAGAGAAGTGCTGAGATATTGATGCGGACTTGGACCAAGACCTCCCAGCGCCGCCCACTTTGCTGTGAAAGACCCTCGATGAACTAATTCCAAAGCTGTAAGTAAACTGCGTCTTGCGCCTGTGAATAGATCCCATTTTTTATGCTTATGTGCTTTTTCTCTTTGTCTTTTTGTGTTTTCACAGAGAAGCGACGGAGAAGAATTGAAGGCGTCAAGATCGTCTTGCCCCGCGCATCCTCAACTTTCTCTTTCCCTATAATTAATGCGAAATGCGGTCAGAAACCTAACTTACAAACTCCTAATCGCAACAGGTTCCTCAACGCCGAAATCCAGATAGCTATGCATTGCGATGCTGATTTTCGTGTTGTGCCGCAAACTCACTCGTCCATCGTGAAGGTGATCGCAGTGACAGTTGCCGAGACGCTCTCAAAGGCCATTCATCTCTCATGATCGTCGTGAACGTCGTATCAGCGAGACACCCCTTCCCTCTAGACCCTCAAGGCCTCCTCCTCATCCTGCTCATTCTCGCCTGGCTCGTCCCCGGCCCGCTTCCAAACCTCCTCTCCACCTCCCCCCCTTCCGTCCCCCACTCCGGCAGCCCCCACCCATCTCCCCGCCTCCTCAGCCCCGTCTCCTGCTGACACAGCGCCTTCCGGATGCTCTGGTCCTTGTACAGCCGCTCGCCCTGGTTTCGACACAGCCTGTCGACGACACGGTGGATATCTCGCTTTTGAGCATGGCGGTTGAGGAGGCGGAGGGCCGTGCGGATGAAGTCGGCGCAGGTGGGCTTGCGGTTGGGGTAGTGGGTGTTGACGACGCGCGGGAGGGGGCGGCGGACTGGCGGTGAGGGGCTGGCTGCGGGCGCGGGAGAGTGAGGCGGGATGCTGCCGGATTGGACTGGCTCGACCACTGAACCAGCAGAAGGCGGACGACTATCAGGTGGAGTGGCGAGGTTGTATTCCTGCGCCCTGCCTTTCCCTTTGCGATCCCCCATCCTCTCCCCGCCACTACTCGCCCCACTACTACTACCCATGTCGATCTCTTCCATTTCCATTTCCGCTTCCCTCGCGTTCCTCTCCTCATTTTCCACCAACCTCCTCATCCTCTCCCTTTCCGCCCCACTCCTACTACTCTCCCCCACCTCCTCCACCGCCACCTGCCGCGCCATGCGTCGCGGCGCACTAGGCAGCGGCGTCCTCCCCTGCAGCACAGGCTCCTGCAGCGCCGTGCGTCCCGTCCGCGCACCAAGCGGCGAGGCCTGGGGATCCGGTCCCGGCACGTCCAGAACTTCTGCTTGCTCCTCCCTTTCCCCTTGCCCTCCGTCTTCCCGTTCCCGTCCTCGTTCTCGAGTGGGAATCCCCTCCAATCGCGGCGCGTCGTAGAAATGCTCGGCGCAGAGCTTGGGCGCGAGAGGTAGGAGCAGCGGTGGCAGCTGGATAGGTGGCATGTCGATGTCGATGTCGCGCACCGGCCTGAGACGTGGCGTAGCAGGGATGACTGGGGCGGGTAGGGTGATTAGGGCAGATGGGACGGGAGCTTGGAGGGTGAAGGGCGGGGGTGGGGCGTCGAAGGGGGAGCGTGGCTGGGGGAGAAGGGCCGTGGGCGGGGGAGCGATGTGGAGAGGTGGCTGGACGGGCGATGAAAGGCTCGGTGCCGAGGGGGCGGGGGGGAGACCTTGTGATACTGGAAGTATCAGTGGATTCTGGCTGTTCAGAGAAGGGGGAGGGGGCTTACAGAATGTCAGAGTTTCAGCGGCGTTAAACTCTTCGTCATCTTGATTCGTAGCCTCTGCCTCTTTTGCATCTGGGGAATCAACCTCAATAACCTCGAGAGGTTTGCAGCCTATTTCTCGTCGTTTTGTGTTTATAGCAATGCCTCTATGGTGTTCTTGCCTAGAAACGACAAGGGCGGTGATAGTGTCGTCGGTGATTGTCGGGCCAAAGTGATCATGGAGCTCGATACATTCGATCGTAATTGCGAATTGCTTTAGTCGTGTTATAACTTCGAGCCCACTCGCAGGGGACCTTTCGATTCTTTCAACGCCATCTTTATAGCTAACACCGGGATATAATAACAATTTGATAAGGAAGCGTGCAACAGCTTCCTCACGCAGCTTCCAACTTTCGAAATTGGCGAACTCGGCGTAGGCATTGTTTTTAAGTAGATCATCCGCGGCAATTTCCACAACTATTCGGCTAGGAGTTGTCGTAGATGATCGAAGCATAAGAGCCGTCGTGGAGAGGAGGCGTTTGTGGCCGGAATGAAGATGGTTAAAAGTTCCACCAGTAGCAATGACGAGATGCTTGCTGGAAGGAAGGGCGTGGTGGTAGCTGGAGCGCCGGGCTGCGCGCCGACCAAGATGCGTGCTCCCCGCGGGAAGATAAGCGGCGATCGCTTCATCAGAAGTACCAAGCAGTTCTAGAAATCTCCCTGTCGTAATGTTAGGACCTTTTCGACTCATACTAAGGCTTGCACTCACCAATTTGCATCCAAACAGCCTCCCTCATCGCCGCCAATTGCTGTGATGGCAGTCCTGGGGGCCATGGTCCCTGTTGGGCTGGAGCTGGACTCATGGCTTGAGGGCCTAGAGGTCCGTTAGGAGGACCTTGATGCTGTGCCAGTTGCATGTTGCCTGTCGGCGAAGGGTGATGCGGGGCCATCCTGTACAATGCGCCGGTCGGCGATGGATGATAGGTCGCCATTAATGACGAGGCTAAGTTATTGATGTGTGATGCATGATTTGGATCGCGATCAAGCACACGTCTATAGGTAAGTTTGGCGTTGTCATACTACGATATGTCAGAACGCGTACTGATGATTTGCAGGGGATTCAACTCACATCCTTCTGCTGTTCGTGAACATGGCCAAGTGCACGATCATAAGCGGCGGTCGCTTCATTAGAACTACCGAGCAGTTCCAGAAAGCTCCCTATCGTGATGTTAGAAGCCTTTCCTTTCAACTCATACTAAAGTTTGCACTCACCAATTTGCATCCAAACAGCCTCGTTCATCGCCACCAATTGTTGAGATGGCGGTCCTGGGGGCCATGGTCCCTGTTGGGCTGGAGCTGGACCCATGGCTTGAGGGCCTGGAGGTCCGTTTGGAGGACCTTGGTGCTGTGCCAGTTGCATGCTGCCTGTCGGCGAAGGGTGATGGGTCGCCATTGATGACGAGGCTAAGTTATCGATGTGTAATGAGGTTCACCAAACACTGTTGGCGATGTAGCCAGCGTCTCGGAGTCGAGGCGCTTATGACTGACTAGTCCCCAGACTCTGCCGCAATCGAAAAGGCGATCAAAAAGAAACCGGTTGGCGGTGGACGGCAGGATCTTACAATCTTGGACCTTGAGGATCGGTGGGCTCGAGGTGATGATTGAATGTGTATGATGTGCGAAACGTAGGTTTAGAATTGGGAAGTTTTGGATATGAGAATATAGAAATCTGGGATGAAGACTCTATACGAAGAAAGCCGATGAAGAGAAAAGAAAGCAACAAAAAGTGAAAGAGAGCATATATACTGAGGAATAATTACCATCTGAACCGAGACTTATTAGAAAACAAGCGACAACAGGAAATGAGAGTTTAGCAGGCAACGGTTTGAATTGATGGCACTAAGAGCGCGTAGTAAAGGTTAAATTGCTTCTCGCGAGTTTCTAGTTCCAGGTTCCCACGAGCTTATAGACATCGGATACCGGTGCCGAAACCTTAAAGCAGCGACAAAGACGTTGAGTCTGGATTGAAAAGGACGCAAACGCCGTTTCAGCACAACGATCGCTCGATCTGAAATGTCGCAACTGAATCCGGACAGCGGAAGTGATGGCTCAACGCGCCAGCGAGGTCAATTTGGCGACGCATAGAGAATGCTGTCAAGCCGGCTGGCTGTCGCTGTTCAACCTCGCCTGCCTTTCACTACTGCGTTGTATCATTACTGGAGATAGGTCTGAGCTGTTAGATCAGACAAGCAACACACTATCCATCGCTCCAAATCCTGCAGCCACTCCTCCCTCCTCACTTTGATCGCCCTTTGTGCGCAACAAATACCCAGCGCTCTCATTACTAAGCACCGTGCCGCTAGTTTGGTTCCAGAGACACGTGCCGTAGACGCCCAACTCGCAGATGACGCCGCCGGCCTCGAGGGAGCCGTTGCGTAGGATCGTGTTGTGGACGGGTGGGGGAGTGATAATTTCCATCAGGATATATGATTTCCAGTGAGATGGCGGGAGCGACTGGAGGAAGGGCGGGATGGAGGTGCGGTAGGTGTTGTTACCGCCGCCTTCGCGCTGGGGCTTGAGAACGTAGGACTTACATTTCTCAGCATCGAGAGCCAATTCCCGCGCAGCGAGGCCGGATGGGGAGTCGTCGAGGGGGTAGATGTTGGTGAATGTGTCCTCAAGACCGGCGCGGGATGCGGAATCGGGAACGAACTTCGTGAGGATTGAGGGGGTGGAGGATGAGGTGGGCGTCGCGAGGACTTGTTGCACTTTCTTCGCGCCAGCGAGTTGTGTGAGAATGGAGGGGCATTTGATGGCATTTGAGCGTTCGATTTGGAGGCGGGCCTCCCAAGCTGAGGCATCGGGATAGTCAGAAGGACCATATGCAGAGCGGAAATAGACTACTGCTACTTCGTACACTTGGGATGGGGAGTACGGTGGGCGATAGAGGAGTTCCCGCCGAGGTGTTGAGGCTACGGTTGTGTCTGTGAGAATTTTTGAGAAAGGAAGGCGAAAAACAGGGACGGTGGGAGACCCCATGGAGAGATCATATTCGAGGTGGCGTTGGTCAAAGATGTTTCTCTCTCCGTCTTGGACGACGAAAAGGATGCAGGTCTTGTGCTCTGAAGCCGATTTGTCATATGCCTCAAATGCTGTGCGAAGTCCTGAGGCAAGGGATTTTGTGCTGGTGTTTTCTGGTAAGTTCGAATCGCTTTTCAAGGTTTCTCCAACGAGTCCTTCATATGCTGTTCGTGCCAGATATCTTGATATCATCAGTATGGCTTCCCCCCAAGAAAGGCCACAGGACTACATGGCAGTAAACCTACTTATGCAGCTTTGATGTCTGGGAGGACAGTCCACCAAATGAAGAAGCAATAGTATTGAATTCAACTTGCTTAATACGTGGAGTGGAATCTGGATTTTCAAGGTCCTGATGCACCATGTAATCGGAACGGAACAGTCCCAGGGAGAGATTCTATGATGCGGTCAGAATGTCCATGCAGTCAGAACTTGGAACGAAGTACCTGGACATATCCTTCCTCCTTGACTTTAAGATGGATCTTCCATAGTTCTGCAATAAACTCATCCACCTCTAATATCCTATCTATTGTCAGAAACCGTACAAAGAGAAGTCCTGCAGAACACGGACACTGGAAGACATATGGTCCAACAATGGAATAAAGGAAGCAGGCAGAACCCAGAAAGTATAATGCATAAGAAAATTACTTACTCCTCAACAATCGCCTTCAAGAAATTCTCATCTTGAGAAATAGCAGCGTATAGCTCGTTATAGGCCTTTTGTATGCCCTGAGCTTGTTCGAAGCATACTCGTGGAAAGGGGCTCGGAAATAACGTGACTGGCGCAGTCGTTGCCAGGACGCCATGAGGATCCAGATCTCCAGAAACAAGAGCTGGTGGAGGCCTTACAGCCAGTCCATGTGCGATAGACCAGTCTTTGACAAGTGCAGCGATATGTGCAACTTCTTCAGACGTTGGCTGAGGGGGATAAGATTTGTCAGCAGCCATGCTGTCTCGGCCTATAAAACCTTAATCTGGGAATCTGGGGAGAGGTATTGGAGGACAATGTCCGACCAAGGATGCCTTGAAAGCCGTCTTCAACTGGACTATTGCACTGAGGTTATAATATAAATAATATTCAAAGCGAAATTATGTGACAATGAAGTTGTATGTGGCTTTTGGTGGAGTCTGATATGCAGCTCCATAATGTTGACTTGTGGATCTGAAGACGTGACGGAGCTAGGAAGAAGGTTTTTCCGCACTTCCGGATCGCATCGCGAGTCCAGACTCCACGACGCGACCTGGGGACGGGCAAGTTGATAAGTTATCGCCAACGGAGATAACCTGAAAGTGACCCCTCCAACAAGAGACACAATCCGACAGCACTGAGACCTCACTGCCCTACTTGTGAATTGAAAGTCAGGCTTCAGGCAATTCTCACCTTTCTTCTTCTCCTTTCTTTGTATTGGGTGCCAGCAGCAGCACTTAATATCCTCTTCGCCCTCCTCAGCACGTTACGGTCAGCGATCACCACCAACTTCAACCTGTCCAAACAAGCCGCACGAGCTTTTGGACGTATTTTGTCATCATTAGGATCCTAGATCGAAGAACTTATGTCAGTCTTCTTCCCTCAACAACCTCTATTTACCTTCTTTCCACCGCATTCCTCTATGCCCAGCTACCTGGGGGTTTGAAGACCATGTCCAAGCACCTTGCATGGCACATTGTTGCACTGCATACGTATCTCAAGTCGACTTCAACTAGAACTCTTTCTTTAGCTCAATCTTTGATCCATATCCAACAGCGACAGGGTGCAATCTCAATCTGGATATCATGTCTAACCCATCAATAGGTCAGAAACAGCGAACTCTCATCACCTGCTGGCTAGCAACAGTTAATCCGTCCTCGTCCGAGAACATACATCCAAGTAATGCTTACGCTCAAGCGCTATCCATCACGATGGACGACGATATAGATCCATGGGACTGGGGAGTCGATCGGGTTGTACAGGAACTTTGCACCGAGAATCGAACCTGGCCATATTCTCCCGGCATTCACCTCCTCCCCGATCCGAAAGAACTCGAACGAAACCTACGCGAACAGGGCATGGATGGGAATTTGTTCCTGAGAGCTATCAAAGATAATATTCTGAGAAAGGACTTCGGCCTTGTAGGACCAAACTCGATAAGATATCGAACCACGATAATAGAGGCCAGGGATCATTTCCGAAATAAGAGTCTGCAGTATCTCAAAGTCAACGGGTCAAGACAATCTCAATATCACAGTGGAACGAGCGAAGAAGACCTGCGAAGAGAATCTCAAGGGGCCAATGCCGTTGAATATTATAGCGGAACGAGCGGAGGAGATCTACACAGAGTTCAAGGAGCGAGTGTCGTTGATAAATCCGAAAACGTGGCAGATCCTTCGTCGGCAGGAAATGTACTTGCAGATACGCATACTGACGACCACGTATGTCAAGACGATGGCGATTCAAGAGTAAATTCCACGCCTGTTATACCAGATCTTACTGTTCCACAAAAACGTTCTGCACTGAGCTCCACAGGCGGCAACGATAATGATCTTCCAGGTGCAGTTTCTGAGGAGTTCTCTCCAAGCTCAAGCAAGAAAAGGAAGCGTCTTGAACCGACATTGATCACTTCAGAAATTGATCCAAACCGCAACAGGGTGATGCCTACAGCCGCAGACAATGTGCGATTGTATGATCCGCAAAAGCTTTCTGCGGCGAGCTCAGCAGGCGACAACGGCAATGGCGTTGCACATGCTGCTTCTGAGGAGGCCTCTCCAAGCTTAATGGACGAGAACAACAATGACCTTCCATGTGCTTCTTCTAAGGAAGCCTCTCCAAGCTCAAGCAAGAAAAGGAAGCGTCTTGAACCGACATTGATCACTTCAGAAATTGACCCGAACCGCAACAGGGCGATTCCTACAGCCGCAGACAATGTGCGACTGTATGATCCGCAAAACATCGAACCCGACGTTGTATATCGAGGCGATGATGGAAAAAAGCATCTGGTCCCAGTCTCGGTGTTCGGCCAGGATGGGATTGAACTCCAACAACGCCATGTCGCCCTGCTACAGGATTCAGCCGTTCAGGAATTCAATGCTGGCGGTAATCACAATCTCGGATCATCTAAAAAGCTAGCGCAGGTTGCAAGAATGAAAGATCAACCAAAGAAACGTTTAGAAAGCTTCTCACATGGATACCTAGGAAAACATAAATTTTCCGTGGATAACGTCTTCTTTCCAGGAGTCAACGTTGGAAAAGAAATCATCTCTCAAGATGACGATAGCGCCTTCTACCAGCCGTTCTCAGATATATCAGCAGGGCGCCGTTTATACGTTCATCACCGGATAGGTCATTTTATGCGATCTCAACCTCGGGTCATCAAGAAATATGGGAAATCATTTACGGCTGTTATTCCATACCCTGCACGACTCACACCGATGTATCAGAGTCCATCATTCACTCTTGTACATAAAGCACCGAATGGCGACATCGTAGCTACAAGGGAAGAGCTCTCTTCATGGCCCGAAGTGGATCCTGACAGTCCGCCAGTCATAGTCGACTCAACTAATGATGATGAGCGCCGCACAAATTTCAACTTACCAAGTAACATTCCACTTGGCGGCCCAAGTTCTTACGATAACTGGGATTTCGAGGTTGCACTCCAAAAGTATCGCCACGTTGAAGGAGATGAAGTGCTTCCTCTATGGGGAGAATCCGACGAAGATGGAGAGTATGATATCGAAACTTGGCGTGAGATTGAGGAAGAGAATGGTGGGTCAGTGGAACAGCCATTGATCGTATCTAAGAGACGACCTCTTACCCAAGAGGAGGTCAACGAAGCCATCAACGAAGGAATGGCGCTACTCCATGATAAATGGCACACCGAGCGTCTCCCCAAGCGTCAACAAAAGGCGTGGAATCTTTGGAACATATCTCGAAGGCTCGATAATAAGCGAGAGCAGATTCATCGAGCTCAGAAACATCTTGATAGGATCGTCAATGATAGACTCGTCAAGATGCGCCAAGAGATCGCGGAGCAGACCTGGACAACGCAAAAGCAAGTCCGTAAGCAGTGCCAGATCATGGAACAGAGCGTGTTCGACCGCGAAGATCTATTGTGGCAAATCTCAGTTTTAGAGCAGAAGATGGCACCTCCGAAACCGCTTCCAGTCTCTAAAGTTAAGAGAGCCAAGGTTCAGAAAATTGACCCGGAAGATGGAGAGTCCATCGATACAGATTCCGAAGCAGAGAATTCTGTTGACGAGATGGATGACTTTATCGTCAGCGATGATGAGCATGTTGATGATCATCGATTATGCGACTTGGATGACTCTGATCTTGAGAAGAGTAATGATCAAACAAGTCATGATACTGCTCTAGATACAACACCAAACATCGGTGGTGCTCTGACGATCGATACCCCGATGACAGATGTTGATGATCAACTTATCGATGTCAAACGCCGCTTCTCAAACGGCTCATCAACCTCTTTCGCAGCTCGTCCACAAACACCTCATCGAGAAATGAAGTCTGAAAACACAAATCCTGATCTTCAATCCGGAGGCTTGATGAGTGATGAGTCCAATTTCATCGATTTAACACTTCTGCCAGATAGCCCAGAACTCGTTGACCTTATTACGCCAGCTAAGCCAGTTGCTACTGCAAACGATTCTCCACTACCCAGAAAGGTTTCGAAGCTTCAATTCACGCCTAAATCTAGGTCCAGCATACCTTCTGTCGCTTCTCCGAACGTCTCGGATACCGAGACGGTAGATAATTTTGAGAGACCGACAGAAGAAATACCATATACGAACCCTGCTGCCATTGCCGCCTATTCTCATAAGGCTTGGGAAGAGCTAGGAGATCGCGACCGCTTACTCATTGGCCTCATTCACAACATGACCACAAAACGAAGAGCGGACTTATCAGAATTGTTCTCTAGTCGTCTCGACCTCGATGAGCTTTGGAAAGACACTCTAGAGGTTATGCACGCATGTGGCAATCGTGAAGATAGGATTAAAGGAATGGATAGCAAGACTTTTACTAGCTTCACACATATCCTTAGACTTCTCCGAACGTATATCGATTGCAAAAAGCTCACGGGGCGAGGTGGTCTAACGCAAAAAGTCTGCAGAGGGCTAGAAGATAATAGTCCGGGACATTTTGCTCCTTTTGTCTTACGTTGTCGCCATGCTTTAGAAACCTACGTCGAAGCCAGTGTCCAGGAAGATGATGTCGATGAAGAGCCATTATCTGCGAGACGACGCCCTGCTGCACGTCCTAGCCTGAGCGACGAAGAAGATATTCTGGAGACCCCGAGAAAGCGTCAACGGAAGATTGTCGAAAATGTTGAGGCTCGTCAATTGAGAGAAGAAGACCAGAGGAGGCTGGCCGAGCAAGAATCTCGACGTCAACTTCTTCGAGCCCGATTAGCCTCATCTAACTCTTCTCTTAATGCGGATAGAGCGAAGATTATTATCAACGAATCGAAATTTGAGAATGAAGGATTTATCTTCATCCATGATCATATTGGTGGCCGGATAAAGAACCACCAAATCGACGGGATTCGTTTCATGTGGAGTCAGATCGTCTCAAAGGATGGCGCATTGCAAGGCTGTCTCCTAGCTCATACTATGGGCCTCGGCAAGACCATGCAAGTCATTACTCTCCTTGTTGCCATTGCAGAGGCTGCATGTTCCGAAGATCCAACGGTGTCCTCTCAGATTCCCGAGGGTCTAAAGATATCACGGACACTTATACTTTGTCCTCCAGGGCTTATCGACAATTGGATGGATGAACTCCTTATGTGGGTTCCTGAAGACGTCCTTCCAAAAATCGGCATGTTTTGGAAAGTAGACTCGATTCTGAAGCTGGAGCAGCGCTTAGCTGCCATCAAGTCATGGTATAACGACGGCGGCGTTCTCATCATGGGATTTGAAATGTTCAGAAACATCCTTAATGGCAGATCAAGCAAGAGAAAGAGCATGCTCATGGATGAAGATATTTTCGACGTCGTGGAAAAACAACTCCTCGAAGGTCCTAACGTCATCATTGCTGATGAAGCTCACAAGCTTAAGAACGTCTCGTCTGCGCTCACTGTAGCTGCAAGTCGATTTAGATCGAACAGCCGCATCGCTCTCACCGGTTCCCCTCTGTCCAACAACGTTGAAGAATACCACTCTATGATCGAATGGATTGCACCTAACTATCTCGGCCCCATCGTGGAGTTCCGTGCAAAATATGTGGAGCCTATTCATGACGGTCTCTATGAAAACAGTTCGAGGAGCGAACGTCGGAAAGGGCTGAAGATGCTAGAGGTCTTGAAGGAAGACATCGCTCCAAAAGTCAACCGTGCAGACTCATCAGTTCTACAACATGACCTCCAGCCGAAAATTGAGTTTGTCATTACAGTTCCATTGACTGAACTGCAACAGAAGGCATACGCGCTCTACGTAGAGTCGATGCTTGAGGCTCCGTTGGACTTAAAAGACGGAAACCAGCTCACTAAATCTGGAAAATTGCGTCAAACTACTATTTGGTCGTGGATCGGCATCCTAGCTCTTCTATGTAACCATCCTGAGTGCTTTCAGACAAAGTTGATTGAGCGAAGAGACAAGGAGGATCATAAAACGCGCGTGGCGAAGACCTCTGAAGATGGCGATGCCTTAGAAGACATTGCACCTCCGGTTGGCGTTTCACAGAATCTAGTTAAGGAAGTCTCCGATCTGTTTAAGAGCTACCCGTTGAAGACGGAAGCTATTGACAACTCATACAAGGCTAAAATCCTAGTACAAATCCTAGACGCTTCTCGCGCTGTTGATGACAAGGTTCTTATATTCTCTCAATCACTCACGACCTTGGATTACTTGGAAAACCTCTGCAAAAGAACGAAGCGCAAATATGCTCGACTCGACGGGGCTACTCCTATGAGTAAACGACAAGGCCTCACTAAAGAATTCAATGCTGGAGCATTAGATATATATCTCATTTCTACCACTGCCGGCGGCCTTGGACTAAATCTGTACGGAGCAAACCGTGTGATAATATTCGACTTCCGATGGAACCCAATCAACGAAGAACAAGCCGTTGGTCGCGCATACAGAATCGGACAGAAAAAGCCGGTTTATGTCTATCGATTCATTGCTGGTGGAACATTTGAAGAGAAACTCCATAACAAGGCCGTCTTTAAGACGCAATTAGCTTCCCAGTTGGTGGATAAGAAGAGCATTCTAGCTTCGGCGAAGCGTGAGAAGGGTGAATTTTTGTTCAAGCCTAAGGATGTCCCGCAGCAGGACTTATCTGCGTCCCGAGGCAAGGATCCAGCTGTATTAGACAAGATCCTCGATTCCCAAAGCAAAGTGTCCACTATCCGAGGCATCGTTATGTCTGATACCTTCAGCCAACAGGACGATGACAGTCTCACTGCCGAAGAGCGAAAGGAGGTCCAGCAACTCCTTGACGATGAGAAGTTGAAGCGTTCGAACCCTAAAGCCTGGCAAGCACTCCTTGACGCGCGACAGGCCGAGAAGATGCAAAAATACAGAGAAGCTCAGAAAGAAGCTCAAGATCGTCTTGCCGCTACTCGGCAGCACCTTTTATTCCCCCACAATCAAGTCTTCGCACAGCAGCTGCGTCAAATTCCTATACCGGTCGTACGACCAGGTGTGGCAGGTCAAGACAGCAATGGATCAATGTTTAATCCACAGACACCAGGATCTGACATTGCTCAACCTCCGCGTACACCAGGCAGGGATCCGATTATGGGAAGTGGCACGATGTCCATAGCAGATGATGTTTCAGGCGCGCATCTTCGATCTATGAATCCTAATTCTGCGTTCAAGTCACCAGGATCAAAGGCTCACATAAGTGACAATGGCGTCGGAGTATCAACCCAGTCACCCACCATGCCTAGAGGGCTTTCCATTTTCAGCCGAAATAATCCAACGGCTCTCATTCGACTTCTCCGAGATGCCCTACAACAAGACGATTCGAGTAAAGCAAAATCTTCGGAAACTCTCGCCGCCTCTTTCCACGAGACTCTTAAGCAATCTTCTGGCAATAGTCATGCTGTCTTGATCACATGGACCGAAGAGATGATTCGCCAATTCAATCAAGACAATGGTCTTCGAGAGAAGCTCTTCTCGGGCGAGTATACAGTCAATCATGCTATCACGATTATTCTCGGAGATATCGTCAAAGAGGCCCCAAGGCCTGCTACGCCGCTGCGTGATAATTATGCTGATGCATCGCCTGTGAAACCTAGGTTTTCATCTTCGACGAAGACTGCTTCGCCAAGCAAAATCCGGCAGCCGCCTACTCCTATTACGACTAGGGCACAGCATGCGGCGGCAGCTAATGTGAATGCACAATCGTCTATTTCCGATGATGTTTTGAGAGGATTTGAAGTCAAGTTGAAGTGCATAATATCTGCTGCTTTCCAAAGGGCTGTCAAAGCTGGGCAGAAACAACTCAAAGGCCACATGAACGACTCCAAGCTCCACAAGCAGATTTCCGCAGATGTGTGTCACAAGTTGCGCGTCGCTGTTCAAGATCGTCAGCTCCTTGATGTAGCTATGGATGCCATGTCCGAGAAGATACGTGATAGCAATATTCTCTGCACAGATTTGGCGGACTCCAAGATTACACCTAACGCCTTCGTGCAAAACGTTCTCGCTGAAATCAGAGCTAAGACTCCCGCGACCATGAACGGGGCATCTGATGCAAAAGTAGGCCAGCCGTCAAGTTCTTCTTCTTCCGAACAGTCATCAAGCGATGTTCAGATTCCGAGTTCCCTCTTCAAGACGCTTGCCGATTTCGGAAGCAAACTCTTCACCACAAGTCCAAAGAACTGACTGAACGTAGCAGACCCCGCCGGCCTCGACCCACGTGGCCGCGGACCGCGCATACCTCGCACGCATCGGCGCTCGCAAAGGCGTCAAGGACTCGCCGAAACGGACGGCTTCTTCTCCTTCCATCAAATTGCCGCACTGGGCGAAACGGGATATCCAAGAAGCGCATGCGCGCGGTGCGAATCAGCGGCGGACTCCGAGGGCGGACTCGAACGCACCATGATTTATTTTCCTTCCTTCACGTTATCGTTGCAAGACTTCACACAAGCGTACTTTGGCGCATGCACATAGGCATGCATTACTGGTCTCGGGAGCATCAGCATCAGCATCAGCATCGGCTATTCATGGTGTGGCGTTTTGCGGGCACGGATTCATGCATTTTCGAAAGATACCCTACTCTCTTGCTTTTCTTTCTCTCTGGCGTGGTTGATCTCTGGCGAGGGATATTTGTTCAGGTAGATATGGCAGGGTTGTGGTTGGAGAAAGGCTGAGATGGGATGGGATGCTCATTGATTTGCAGCTAGCTAGGGCTCTGACGAGGAGGAGGGTAGATAGCGAGCTAGCTGGTGTGCAGATGGAGAATGCAACTGCTTGACTGAAGGTATTGTGTGCTCGATGTGCTGTCGTTGGTGCTGTAAACCGTAATGGAGGACATGAGAGGTTATATATCTACATGATATCCTCCGACATCAGGAAGGCAAAAAAAGGCCCTCAGCATCACCGAAACCGATATACCTCTCTAAAATACATAATAAATGATTTTATAACACAATTTTCCATGTCGTCCCTCCTCCCAGCCAAGATTCTCCCCATGAACCCAGCCCAATATGCCGCACGTGACCTAATATCGCTAATCTTATGGTTATCTGCAGCGACAAGGTAGGCCACCAATTACCCACAGGACCTCTCCACCGTCACAATCACATCTTCGATGGCTGGAATGATGGAATCGTTCCTATCTCTCTCTGGGTATATATATGCCTACCTATATATGCCTATATATGGAGAGGCGAGACATGAGTTGAAATAAGCTTTTCGGGGTCTGTGAATGGATCGGCGTGAGCTTATTTGCACGTCGACGACGGTGGGGCGGTTGGGATTTACGGAGCATGCGCGATGAGGTCGAGGGACGTGGCTCGTGACGAGACGTGGGAAAGGCGATGGAGTGGGATATATCAGCAATCCAAGGGCAGGGCCTCGATCCGAGATAGAAGAGGTGATGGTGAGTCGCGATGGAGATCAATGGAAAAGGTAGAGTCAGCCCAGATGTTTCATTTCATCCCAGTCATCACAAGTCATCACAACACGGCAGCACGATCATTTTTCAGGTTTTCATTCCAGTCAATATTCATTTATCTATATACCCTTGCATCCACGGACATACGTCCCCGCAAAAAAGCGTAATTACAACATCCGATCTCACATCGAGATCACCGAAGATAAATGTTTTCCACAGCGACTGGCCAACGCCACGCTGATATGCAAGTCCGATGCGATCCTTCACTCCATCACTCCCGATCCGCGTCTCGCAATTTACAAGGCGAGGGCAGCGAGGCCGAGGGCGAAGACGGAGCCGAGGCCGGCAGCGACCTGGGAGGCGGCGCCGGTGAAGACCGGTGCCTTGGTGGTGGTGGCGGATGGGACGGTGGTGGCGTTCTTGGTTGGTGCGACCTTGGTAGATGAGGATGAGTCACAGACCGTCACGTACACGGTGGAAGGGCCACCTACAGGGGCGAGAGTGGTCTGAACTGGAGCAGAGGTGGTCTCAACCGGAGCGGAGGTCACAGCTGGGGCAGAGGAGGTCTGGGCGGCGGCGGAGGTCTCAGCCGGAGCAGAGGTGGCGGCGGCGGAGCTGGTCTCAGCTTGGGCGGAGGTCTCGGCGGCGGAGGTGGTTCCGGCCGCTGGGAGGTTGGCGCAGATGGCCTTGGTGGCATCGACGGTGGCGAGGGCCTCGGCAGTGGTGCACTTCGCGAAGACGCAGGAGGTGGCCTTGGCGGTGATGGCGGCGTTGTTCGCTGGGAGGCACGAGCAGGCGAAGTCTCCGGCGGCGCAGGTGGTCTCGGAGGCAGTGGCGGCCTCGATACATGGGATCTTTTATGGTCAGTGTTTTGTGCTGTGCATTGCATGTGGTGGGGAGAGGATTGTAGACGTACAGCGCAGGATGGGATATCCGAGACGCCCACGGCAGCGCCGAAGGAGGCGAGAGCCATGGTGACGAGGGCGACGGAGTACTTCATTTTGACTGTTGGGGGGTATATGCAAACGTTAAAACGAGTGAATGAGCTATGAAAGACTCTGGTGGTACAATTGACTGATTAGGAGGATGAAAACTTGAGTTGGATGGTGAGAGAAGGAGGAGACCACTGACAGGCGGCAAGCGCTGGCTATATACCCACCTCCTCGCCCCAGTGGGCCCTTGCCCGTGATAGGGGGCAACACCAGAGCCTTTCTTGTTCCTGGCTCCTGCTCCAGAGTGCTCCCTGTTACTCCAGAGTCGGGCAGCTTCTCCGCTCCGGGGATCTGCCCCGTGCCCTGCACGCCACGGAGGCGAGCCAGCAATCTTAAAGGCCACAGCAACTGACATCACCGTGCTGTTCGCAGCGGCGCTTGGCTGGGGGTTTGAGGCAAGTCCTTCCAAGATCCTCGAGTCCTGCACAAGGCGAGGCATCGCCCGTCGTCCCATCGAGGCAGCGTCTCCGATGGTAGCCCGCTAGTGGCCAGATGAGCATCGGAGGGCAGGCACACGGGGCGCTGTGAGTGGCCAGCGCCGGGTTTGCGCCAAGGGCGTTGGGGAGCCGGGGCCCCAGAGAAAGCTCGATGGAAAGCGGAGAATCCTGGCCGTGGTCCTCGTAATTTGAGCAGCTGTCAGCCTGTCAGTCATGTGTGGATCGTTATGCCCGCGCATAAGCTTTGTGGGAGATAAATGGGCGGGATGCGAAGGCATGAACATGAACCATGATTGAAACGGCCGATAAGATTTGGGCGTCGCAGAGCAATGGAGGCCGCGGCGGTCATTGGAGCGTTTTCATGCGTCGCACAGTGTTGTATGTGTACATGATTCACTGTGTGTGTACATTATTAACTGTGTGTAAACATGCCGCCTTCCATTCCAAAGCAGAAGCAGAAGCAGAAGCAGAAGAAGGATGCCCCGCAAATGGGCGAATGCGAGTGGACGCCATGTTATGTACATGCACATGCGCGATGCACGGCTGCAAGGAATGAGCTGCCGTTCCGAGCAACTTCGGCCGTTGGCTGTCTGGGGCCCCCGCCATTCACGGCCCACGGCCCTTCTGGGGTATGGGGTAAATCAGCGCGGATGCTTGGCGCGACGCCTTGGCCGAGGGAAGGATGGGAAGGGAATGTGAGAAATGCATGTGATGGAGGGGAACCACCCGAGATTTTTGGCGAAGCAGGATCTCCATACAGGACACTACACATCGGAGATCTTGATCCTTATGCAAAGTCATGTGCTCGTGTTTTGAAGCCTGCTTTTTACGTTTCGATCGATGATCCGGTGCAAGAAAGCGTACATACATCAAAGGCGATCTTCATACCCCGGAATCGACACATGCGCAAGTGGGTAGCAATTTCATCTGGCCGGGGAAATCAACGGGCCCATTTCATGCTCCATCCTCCTCCGGGCCATATCCTATTTTCGACCTCATCATAGGCAAACACGGCACCATCAGCAGCAGCACTCGATTCAGCAGCACATGCATGCATACCTACCTACCTTTGGACTCGCTTGATGCTTACTGGAGATCTCGCCGCTATGCCGCCGCCGCACCACCTTGCACGGTTTTGGCAACGTCGCCGAAGGATGCTTGCACAGTACACAGCAGAGTAAGATTTGTGCATGATCCCTCGTGACAGGTGGTGTGGCACACACCTGCACAGCGGTTCCTGTTCCTGGAGTGCAATCTCGTGGCTGGGGCTCGATCGAGGAGGCATGGCCCGTGGCGTGGCGGGAGCCGGTCGAACCTAACATATGCATAGCTGACTCGAAATAAAGTGTGCGACGGAAGCATGGCCGCAAGCAGCGAATGTTATACTATTATTGTTGTGAGCGAATACACATTGTTGTACTGCAGTAGTGTACGGATATAACAACATTCAGGCCTCAGGGGCTCATCGCACTACCAGCCCAGCAGTCAGTGTGTCCAACAACGTAATCTTACATACCTACTCTACGATACTGCATGTATACGTGCTATCCATAGCACATCCACCACCGACCCTCAATCCAGCAGCCATCGCATGGATACCTACCTACCTACCTACCTAGGCACATACATATATGCTCTAATCTAATTACCAGACAACCCTCCCCCGCCCTTTTCTTTAAAAAAAATCCTAGAAACAATCCGGGGAACATGTGATTGCCACCCATCAGAGCGAGAGCGACTAGCTTCCCTTCCCTTCCCGTCGTCCACTGCACAGAAGATGCGCTCCAGAAGGCTGGAGGGCGGCTCCGAATCCGAGCATAATGCAAGCGGCGCTGGCTGTATGTATGTATGTATGTATGTATGTATGTAAGTATGTAAGACGCTGCTTATTGTCCGCCGCCCGTCCTTGCGCGTGTGCGCGGCTCGGGACCTGCATTTCCTTTCCTTTCACATGCGGACGAGCGCCAATAAATACCACGTGACTGACAGACAGCGAGCATTGATCAATCGAGCGTGCTCTCTCTCGCAATCGCATCTTTCTATTTTCAGGAACCCCCCCCACCGCGCCCTGTCTAGCCTGCCGCACTTGCTCCACCGCTACGCCCATTGGCACCTGCCAGAGCCACACATACAAGATTGCGACGCGCCGCCCGCATGGCGCTCTCGAGGGATTACCAGCGAACCCTCGTCGAAGCGCTTTCACTTGCCTTCCCCATCCCCATCCCCATCTCCACTCGTCTCGCAACCCCCCCTACTTCCTCTCCCTCCCCTCCGAAAAACTCACCACAGCCCACTTCCCACTCCACGCCCACCTCCTCGCCCCGCTCTCCCCCCCGCCCCCCTCCAGCGCCCGCAACTCCTCATCCCTCCCCTCCTCCAGCCCCACCACCACATCCGCCTTGCACGTCCGCAGCGCCAACACATTGACCCCGCTGCCCGCGCCCAGCGGCCCGATGGCCTGCACGAACGGCGTCGTGGCCGCCCACCGCGCGTCGCCCACCAGCTTGCGGTAGTTCAGGTCGCCCTTGAACACGACGAGCTCGCTCGCCCGCAGGTCGTCGTACAGCCGCGGCGCACACGCCGGCAGCCGCCAGTACGAGCCGGCCGCCGTCCAGAAGCGGTCCGCGCGCAGGCGCAGCCGGCCGTCGGCGTGGAAGCCGCTCCACTGCGCGAAGAGGGCCGCGAGGTCCGCGGCGGCGCCGTCGCTGAGCGGCGCCGGCACGACGTCGTTGCGGCGCTCGTCCTCGGACGCCGCGTCGAACAGGGCGCGCGGGTCGTGCAGCGCGCTGAGCAGCGCGGCGAGGTCGGCCGGCACGACGTCAGACACGAACCAGGGGATCGGCTTCGCGTGCAGGACGACGGTCGTGGCGAGGCCCGTCGCGAGCAGGTAGCCCGCCAGGATCAGGTCGACGTACAGCTCGAAGCCCGCGTTGTCCAGCACGATGTCGACCTGTCTGTGCTCGGTGCCGTCGGCCTTGCCGCGGCGCAGGACCTCGTAGGCGGCGGCCAGGTCGTTGACGAGGATGTTCTTCTCGCTGGCCTTGCGCGCCTCGCTGCCCTGCAGCTTCTGGATGTCCTCGTAGGTCAGCGACGTCAGGAGGCTAAGGTCGGTCGCGTTGCCCCACAGGCAGATCTCGCACATCTCGGTGAAGAGCAGCGCGCTGGCCTCCTCGGAGGGGTGCGGGTTCGAGGCGAGCTGGGCCATGATGTCTTTGTAGCGCGCGGCGAGCTCGAGGACGGCGGGGCGCGAGGACCGGAAGGTCGACATCTTCTGGCGCGCGAAGACGTCGTAGGATCTCCAGTGTTTGGAGAGGCTGAAGAATGTTGCTAGACGTCTTGACTGTGATGTTAGCCTGCCATTGCCCTCCCCCTCGCCCTCCCCCGTAGTCCCATAGACGAAGCCGAGCACACGCGCAAGAACCTCAAGGCACACACCTGTAAAGATAGCACTCGGCAAACAACCACGGCACGTCCAACCAGCCCGGCCGCCCCAACAGCTCCAACTCCCCATTATACCCCTCGACATCGCTCTCGCCATCATCCGGCAGCGGCCTACGCACGCGTCAGCCCACAGCCCACGTCCCACGCCCCATCACGCCCCGCACGGATCCGGCACACCCACGTCATCGCCCGATCATGCTGCAGCTCGTACTTCAGCGCCGCGATCCCCGCCACGATGCGCTTGCCCTCCTCCTTCTTCTCGCCCTCCGCCGTGTCGCTCACCGCGCGGTGCATGTCGTCGATCGCGCCCGTCTGCGTGCGTCAGTCGCATCCCATCCATCGCATCGCATCCCGTTGCGTGTCCAAAGCGCTGGTGCGGGGCAGCGTGAACGAAGGCGCACTCACGAGAATGATGGGCCAGCGCTCGCGCGCCGACACGTAGGCGAAGGACGTCGGGTCCGAGGTCAGCGCCTGCGCTGCGGCGGGGTGAGCTTAGCTGGGCTGGAGAGAGAGGAGGGAGAGGGGGGGTTACGTGTTTTGGTGTCGTGCTCCATTGGTGAGGTTGGTGAGGTTGCGGTGTTGAGTTGTGTGCAGCGCAGCTGCTGCAGCTGTGGCTGTCTGGTCTGTACCTTGATGTAATGGCGGGGGTGCTTTTGATTTTAGCGAAGTGGTTGAGTAAATATGATTGAAAGGCTTGAATAATCAAGCAGCAATAACACAAAAGGGGATATGGTTTAGTGGTATAACGCTTCTTTAGCATAGAAGAGGTCCGGCGTTCGATTCGCCGTTTCTCCAACTGATGTTGGTCAAACAACCCTATTTTTTTCTTTTCTTTTTTTTCTTTTTTTCAGGTTCGCATGCCTTAATTTTTGGCTTTTAACCAACCGTCTCCTTTCATCATGAATTAGATTTTAATCGTAGAAGCGTTTGTAAGAATGAATAGCTGATCATGTCTGTATTAGGGAGGAGCACCCAGGCACGCACGGCTAAGCGAGGAATGGACAAAGCGACGACATGAACATACCCCCTTTATTATATTTATCGTCCATACCCCTCCCTCCCCCCATCCTCTTCCCTACAAACACCCTCCTCCATGCATCCATGCATCCACCTCCAGTCTACCGACCGCCGTGAACTTCATCAAAATTCATCCCGCCAAAGCCATCACAACACATTACACCACATCACAACCACTCAGTCAAGTCACCCCCAAAGTCAAAATTGCGCAGAAGAATGTTCCATTCCACGACATCTCTCATTCCATCCCCCCCTCCCCGCGCTCATTCCATCGCGCTGCCCATCCATGATCCCATCCATGATCCCATCCATCTATGCGTATCCACAATGCAGTGCCAGGGTATATATGCACGCGTCCCAACTTGCCAAGCAAACAATCCCATTTACCCCCCTCCTCCCCCCTTTCCCCCCCACCAAAGAAATTCAGAAATTCTACAACACCCCCCTCTCTTTCTTTTTCCCCTACCATCACTCCTCCCCCACACTCAGCCTCCCAAGCAACTCCCCGATCATCCCGAAACTGATCGGCTTCGTCAGGAAGTCGTCAAACCCGCTACTCACCGCCTCATCCCTATCCCTTCGACTCGCCAACCCCGTCAGCGCAACGATATACGCCCCCAACCCCTTCCCCCTCCCCTCCCCCCCAGTCCCCGCCTCCCTCACACCCCGCTCGTGCTCCCTGATCAGCCTCGTCGCCTCAAACCCATCCATCGCCGGCATGCTGATGTCCATGAACACGACATCAAAGCTCCCCCGCCGCACCGCCGCCACCGCCTCGACCCCGTTGCGCGCCGTCACCACCCGGTCCTGCGCCCGCCGGCCCAGGTACCGCGTCAGCAGCAGCAGGTTGAGGCTGTTGTCGTCCACGGCCAGGATGTGCAGCGGCCGCGCCGACGCCGGCGCGCTGAGCGCCAGCGACGACAGCGTTGGGAGCGGAGGCAGAGACGTCTGCTTGTGCGCGTCGGGGCGGAAGGGCGAGGGTGCCGAGCGCGGCCGTTTCGGGAGGGCGTCTGCGTCTGAGTCCTGCAAGGGGGGCGTGGGGAGGGGGATGCGGTCGGACGTCTCCGCGGCGATTTCGGGATGAGCATCATTGGTGGTCTCGCCCGGTGACGTCTGCGGAGCCTCGTCGGCAGCAGTGTCGTCGCTGCCCAACCCATCCAGCCGATCCTTCTCTATCGGACTCGGCGGCTCCTCCTCCCCAACCGTGCCCCTGCGCTCCCTCTCCCGGAACAACGCCACAATGCTCCTCGCCAACTTGAACGGCCCGATCGGCATACTGATCGTCTCACTGACGCCCGTAGCCAACCTGCTCCGCCTCCCGCCCGCCCGACACAGCTGCTCCTGCACGACCAGCACCCGGCTCGCCTCCCCGATCGACAGCGCCATCGCCGCCTCCGCCTCCGCCTCATCGTCCGCCGTCACGCGCTCCTTGATCACCAGGTCCGCCGCAGCCAGCGTCGCCGCCTTCTGCCCCGCCAGGATCGTGAAGCCGAACCACGACCGGCAGTACGCCGCCACCGTCTTCCACGACAGGTTGCGGTTGCGGTCGCCGAGTGTCGCCTCGTTGCGCCACACCGCGATCGTCTTGCCGGGCGCCATCGCGCGCACCGCCTCCACCGCCTTCGCTGCCTCGAGGTCGCTGCTCGCCGCCCCGTACGGGGTCATCGCGCTCGCGCTCTGCGCCTCCGAGCTCGGCTCCGGCACTTCCAGAGGCAGCAGGACTTCGACGTCCGTGCCTTTGCCGAGTTCGCTGCGGATGTTGATCTTCCCGCCCAGCTGGTTCACGATGCTCCGCACAATCGACAGTCCCAGCCCGATGCCCGGCGCAAACGAGTCCTCCTGCGCAAACGGCGTGTACAGTTTCCTCTCCATATACTGCTGCGACATGCCCCTCCCTGAATCGATGATATTCATCGCCAACATCTTCTGTCCCGTCTTGAGCGGCGAATTCGGCTGTCGCCTCTCCGCATCCTTCACCCGCAGCTGCACCAGGATGAACCCCGTCTCGGTGTACTTCTGCGCGTTGCCGAAGAGGTTCATGATGATCCGCCGCAGCGCCCCCGGCTGGATTTTGAAGTTCCAGTCGCGCTTCTCGAAGTCAAGGATGATCTCCACGGAGCTTTCGTGTGGTGGGCGCGGATGGTGCGGTTGTGAGGAGCCGTGGGGGGCGATGGAGGTGGAGTCGCCAAGACTGCCGAATTCGCGCGCGGCCATGATGCCGTTGACGATGTCCTCGCAGATTAAGGCGACGTTGCTGATGTTGTCCAGCTCGTTCGAAAGGGCGCCGGTGGGGCTCTTCTTCTCGAAGGAATTGATCTTGCTGTAGTCCAAAACGTGGTTGATGGTATCCAGGAGGGTGGATCCGCAGCTCTGTATTGTAGATACCAACTCGGCTTGCGTCGAGTCGAGTTCCGAATCATGCAGGAACTCGGCGCTCGCGAGGATGCCGTGGAGAGGACTCCGGAACTCGTGAGATATGCTGCTGATGAAGTCTGATTTCATGTTATTTGCTGTGATGGAGTCCAGACGACTGATCTGGACCATGACGGAATTCGTGAGAGATGAGACGTGTGAAAGTTCGGACTCCACAGTGAAGACAGGGAAGGCATGGTTACTCCACACAAAGCATCCGGAATGCCAACGATCTGCAGATTGTTAGCGGAAGAAAACGACCTGTTGCGGAAAGCCTACCTGCGCTCGCATCCCATAGCGGCAAGAAGATGATCTGCCGAGCGTTTTGGAACACCTTTGACAAGAGCGCAGCTTCCGTTACCTGCCTTGTGATGTCTATCGCCGAAGGCTCCACAGACTTCCTTCTCTCATACATGCCCGCCCTGCTCCGATCATTGTATATATCCTCTATCTGATCGAGCGACGAGAAATAGCCCTTCTCGTCAATGTACCATACATTTCCTTTCGGATACACCGTGATGAAATCCTGCAGCGTCTTTCCATCCAAGACTCTCGACCGTCGATATGCGTTCTTCGAACACGATATCGCTAGGATCCTCGCCGGCCGATATTCATCATGGTATCCGCGGACCTGGCCTGGCGATATTGCCGTCTTGGGATCTATACCGGTCATCGTGAGATCCGTCTCCGCAGCCGCCGAGCTCTCACGCTCGTCCCGTCCCGTCTTCTCCGCTATCGCTTCCAGATCGTCCTTGAGGTCGAAATACTCATCCTCGTTCTTCGGTACCGCATAGCCAATAGCCGTGTCTAGGAAGATAACTCCGCCGGCCGTCAATTCCAGGCTCTCTCGCAGGATCTCCGCCGCATGGTCGAGCGTCATCTTGATCTTATCCAGCACAATCTCCGAAGCACCCTTCTTCCCCTGCCAGACCTCCTCGACCCCGTCCGGAGAAGAGCTGTGGCTCGTCGTCGTCATGTGATCAGGAGTAGGATACTGCGTCTCGGCGGGCGTCTCGGCGGGATTGGAGGAATCGGACTCGAGCTCGCCGAGTTGGCTTGCGCGTTCAAGGAAGTCAGAGACGCCGCCACTCATCAGGGCGATCCGGCGTCTTTCAACGGCCTCTCTCTTGCTCTCGAGGTGTTTCATGATGTTTGCCGCCGTTTGATACAGGCCTCGGTCGTGTCAGTCATGTGACCTATGATTGAGAGCAGCGACTTACATCTTCTCTGCGCGAGCGTGAGACCTTCTAGCCGTGGTCTGTTGTCAAAGATGAAAAGGGAGCCGATGTTAATGCCATGGGAGGTGGTGATCGGGGTGCCAGCATAGAAGCGATAGCTTGCGAGGCTGCCATCAACGATCGACAGATCTGCAAACCTGGGATCCCGTGAGAGATCGGGGACCTGGAAGCACGGGTACTCGTCGTGCCTCCCCTTGAGCGCAACGACGTTCTGTGCACATGTTAGGGCCAATCACGTGATTCGATGGGTGAAGGACAGACATACCTCACAGAGACCTCCGGACATGTCGAGCGTCGAGCAGCCGAACCAGTCGTGCTCGGCGACGACCTCGTCGGTCGTCGCCTCGGCCCTCGTGACTCCGGCGACAAAATACTGCGTCTTATTGTCGACCAAGCTGACCATGGCCCTCACGCCGTGAAGGCGCCACAGCACGAGCTCGGAGTAGGCATCAAGGGCGCCGTCGTCGAGGATAGACCTGTTGACGCCATGGCCCTTGATGGAATCCGCGCGGCCATCGAAGGGCGCAAAGAACCTAGACGGCAGGAAGTCAGTTCTTTCAGTTCTTTCAGTTCTGGCAGTTCTGGCCAAGGGGTTCTTGTTTCGGCGGGGCAGCTACTTTCTCAGTTCCAGGGCCTGCTGTGACTGGCTCATGTCGACGCTTTCACATCTGTTTGTGCTTCCCTCTTCCGCAAAGGCATTGGCTAGAGTGACGAACATTTAACGGCGGGGAGTGATTGTTGTCGGGAAGCATGGGGAAGTGTGGAGGGCGACAGACAGATAGAGAGGTACAGACAGAAGCGACAGACAGGAAGCAAGGTCGAGAAGTCGAGAAGTCGAGAAGTCAAGAAGTCAAGAAGTCAAGAAGTCGAGAAGTCGTCGTGATGAAGGTGAAGGACTCGTAGTGGCAGTGGGCATGCGGCTAATATTCGGGAAGCGCGGGATCGCCGCTTCAGCGTCTAGCTTAGCGTGGAGGGAGGGGCACTCGCACTCGCACTCGCACTCGCCACTCGCCACTCGCATTCGCCACATGTATCTTGCGCAGAAGAATCGATGCAGAGGTACTTGCTAATCTATGTTGATCTACGAATACGTATCTTGCACTACGGATAGACGGTGGGTGAATCATGTGGGCTCGATCAGTATCTGATCGGCATGTGATCCAGCATCTAGCGCGGCAGAGCCTAGTTACGTAAGCATACATCTAGCCGGGCCTAATTCTAAATTTTCTCGTCGTCTCTCCTCGGCAGTCTGAATGAAGACTTGCTTGTACTTGCTTCTCATGCTACTCTACTATGCATAGTATTAATATATTCGTATGTTAGTATATTAGTCTTAGTATTGGTATTGGTATTACTATCTCTCCTCATCTTCTATAGATATAATATATATAGATATGTTATATATATATCTATATATATCTATAGCTAATCCTTCGTCATAAATAGCCACCCTCAAACGTCTCCATCTCCTTCTCTCACCACACGCGACAGCCCATGACTCCCATCACATGCAGATGCAGTTCTACTCGCCCATTAACATTACCATCTTCTCGGCACTAGCATACCACCGAGGTCCGCCGCTGACCTAACCCGACGAGGCTGACCTAACCCGACTAGGCTGACCTAACCAGGCCGCCTAACCTGACCTAACCATTGACCATTGACCGCAACCAGCCGGGTTTCGCTTACGCTGTCCCATTCCACTCTTCCACTCTTCGACCTTTCCACTCGCCGGAATCCTTTTCTCCTCCGACGCCACGTGATGCCCCTCTTCACGTGACTCCTTGCTGTGAAGAGAGGGACTTTTCGGCTAAGAATCTGAGCACGTGATCGAAAGAAATGTGCATCGGGGACCACGTGATGAGTCCTCTTCAGTCTAAAGATCAGTTGAGTTGCTCCTTTCTTAAACGTTGATCTATAGTGTTGTAATATATGTCCATACCTAATAGAATATAATATAATAGAATATAATATAATAGAATATAATATATCCATAAACATCAAATTACCGTCATCGCACATCCACATCCCCTGCAAGAAGAGCTTTCTTTCCTTCTTTCGCGTGGCTGGTACAACCAACCTTCTGCTTTCTCCTCTCTCCTTTCTCCTTTCTGCTTTCTGCTTTCCACTGTTTCAGCCTCCTTAAAACGCCTCGAGAAAAGTGCCGACGCCTCGTTGTCTCAGATCCTTAGCTGTTGATTTATACATACTCTCTCCTACCTGCTTTAAAATGTTTTAACCTTACTGATGACCTTCGTTTGCGGAAATCGACGTCGACAAGTACAGAGGACGGTTACTGCATTCCACACCTCGCCCAGCAACGCCAATCGACAATCAGCAATCAACAATCGATAACCCCCACATCGACAGCCAGCACACACCCGCGTTCAGCTGCAGAACAGCAAAGCAAAAGTAAAGCAACTACATCAAGTCCAGCATTCTCAAATCCTCAAGACACCACAATCCTCACCTCCCACCAGCAAACCCTCGACCTCGACCTCGACGCAAACGGAAGACGGACGACGGACGCAAACGGCCTCGCATCCCTGACATCAACCTGCGACCGGCGACTCCTACACCTAGTGCACGCTTGCTTCTGGCTCTGCTGCTTCGGGCCCGATTTCATTGAGACGGGAAACAGCGTCCCCTCCGAACCCACATCATGGCCTCCCCAACTCCATCCCAGAGCCGCAGCGAACATCACTACAACCCCACTACACGGCAATGCGACCAGGCCATCTCGCCCGTCAAGACCGTGTGCGAGCAGTGCGACGAGCGAGCGAAGGAGGATGACACAGCGGGAGACGACGACGACGAAGCACCCATGCCGACCCTCACCGGCGACCCCACCGGCGACCCCTCCACCTCCGCCGTAGCCATCCAACAGCGCAGTCCCCTCGGCCTCGCCGCCTGGTTCTCCAGCCCCTCCCTCCCCGCCTCCGCGGGCCAAGACGGCACCTGCCCCAGCCCCTCGGCGACATCCATATCAGCGAGCGGGAGACTGCAGAAGCCGCCCCCATCCTCGCCGAAGCCGGCGGGAAAATCGCGCTTCGCCTTCTTCTCGTCCGGCAAAGCCACACCTCCACCGCCGCCCCGCTCGCCGGACGAGCTCCTGACCCTGGACGTGGCTCGCTCGCTCGCGCACGACGCCTCCTCGCCCTCCTCGTCGAAGGACCTGCACGCGACGGCGCTCAGCCTGCTCAGCCGCTACCAGGCCGCCTACCGGACGCAGGACGCCGAGATGCGAGGGCTGCGGCGCGAGGAGGAGGCGAGGCGGGAGGAGGCCGAGGAGGCCGAGGTGCGGAACCGGCATCTGAGGGCGCAGCTGGAGGAGATGTCCCGGAGGGTCGAGGAGCAGGAGGGCACGCTGCGGAGTCTGCTCGAGGAGCTGGTCGCGGAGAGGAGGGCGAGGGAGGAGAGGGAGAGGGAGAGCGAGGAGAGCGCCGACCTCGTCATGCCAGCGGCAGCGCACAGGAGCAGCAAGTCGAGCGAGGACCTGCACGTCGAGCGCGACGCGCGGCGGAGGCGGAAGTGCGCAGGCCCGCTGTCGCGGTCGCGGTCGCGGTCGCGGGTGTCGGAGAGCGACGGCGAGAGCGTGTTCTCGCGCTGCATCAGCCCCGAGAGCCAGCTCGACGCGCAGGCGGCGGCGGGAGTGCGGAGGGCGAGGAGGGAGGGCGAGGCGCGAGGGGACAGGGACAGGGACGGCGACGGCGTGGTGGTGCTGTACGCGTGCGGGAACTGCGAGGGCAGGGACGCGAGCGCGGCGTGGGGCGCGGTGAGGGGGCTGAGGGGGGAGAATGCGGCGCTGAGGGGGAGGGTGGCGGGGCTGGAGGGGGCGGTGGAGGAGGTGCTGGGGTTGGTGGGGGAGGGGGGGTTGTGGAGATGAGGCGACGGGGATGGATGGGTCGTGGGTAGATGCAGGTTCCCTTGGTGGTGGACGGGATGCGTTGTTGGTGTTTGGAGATAGAATCGAGAAGGCCCGCCTGCGAGGGCTTGGCTGAAGTGAAAAAAATATGTAGGATAATTGCCCCTCTATCCGTCTGTCTATCTGTCTATTGTGCAGCTCCTATGCGCCCTCATCACCGTGTCTCGCTGCGCTGTGCTGTGCTATGCTGTGCTGTGGTCTCTCCGTCTCGGCTGCGCCATCGCATCGCGCTTATCCCGTGGCTTCCTGATGCCATCGCCTCCTCGGTCGTAAGAGGGAGATGAAAGAGTGAGCGCGCGTGAGTTACGAAAAAAGAAAGGAGGAAAGAGGAATGGGGGGGAGGGAGTTGGGCAAAGGAAATATAAAAAAAGAAAAAAAAATAGGGTTGTTGACCAACATGAGTTGGAGAAACGGCGAATCGAACGCCGGACCTCTTCTATGCTAAAGAAGCGTTATACCACTAAACCATATCCCCTTTGTGTTGGTGGTGGGGGATTGGGTAATTTGGTACATAAGGTTTTCCTTAGTATATATAATATAATTATTATATTACGCTACTATGATATAGGAATTTTCAGGAAATATCCTGGTAAGCTTTACTATTGGCAACGCTAAATAATTTCAGTCAATTAAGGTCATTAATCATCGTAGTCGGATTGACAAGGAACCCATCTAGAGATAGCATGTTGTACCGCCCCGTCTCGTCGTCGCGGATCGGCGTGGGCGGCGGCTTATCTGCAGCAGGCCTATTGGTCACTACGGAGGATGGATTGCTGAGCAAATCACCTGCCCCCAGCCACCACTTCCAAAGTCCCGCGAACATTTCATACATACATACATACATACACACACAATTTCTTCCACAGATGAACAACCTCAGCTCCTATTTTCTCTCGACCATCCAAGGCTGTTATCGACAGCGACTCGGGCAATATATCATCATCCTCGAGTCATACAGGCATGCACACTATCACTGATTCCTGCTCATAAGCCATACTGAGTCGCTCACAAAGATCCAAGCCGCAAGCTCTACGGATGAGAAACTTGCGTGGCCCAGCCGCTCATGGGACTTCCGGAATCTTGTCGTTCTTTGCATCCTGCAACTTTTGGTCGTGGCTCGAGCGCAGGTGACGTGTCGGATACACGTTCAATGGAAACAATCGAGCTTTCGGCTTTGCTCTCGGAGCCAGTATCGATCGATCCCCTTGGCCCTCAACTTCCTATTATTGTTTTTGTTTTATTCTTCGTTTTATTCCTGTTTTTTTTTTCCTTCTCCTCTAGACTCTCATACCCGCATCGCGTGGCTGTCATCGCGAGACAATTGACGATGTTTCGTGTCCCCTGCTTGTACAGTTCGTAGGAGAAAGAAGGCCATTTTAATGGCTGTGATGACGAGAAAACTGGCAATGGGCCTGCAGCTCGTCTTGGACTCTCGTTAGAGGTTGGACGTTGAACGTTGCAAGGATTGCTCTCTGTGTTTGTATATGGGTATATCGGCACTTCAATGTAGCTCAATGCCGGGTCTCGACTGGAACAAGCAAACAACTTCATCGCTTTTGCTTTTGCAGGGTTTGGGTTTTTAATAAAATACCAGGCTTTAACAAAGTATGGTTTGAGAAAGGATGAGGAACGATTATTCAAAACATAACGTGGCAAACGGAATCCAGCTAGGACATCTGGCCCCTTTTAACCACGTTTACATTTAGCTGAATAACGACGGCATCCCATCTCTAAGACGGGCCAAACCTTATTGAGTCCACCGTTATTTCTGCTGTCATGGCTGTGGAATAGGGGTTTGATCTTTAAATGGGCTCTTTTTCACCAGGAGAATGTGGATCGGGTGTTAGCTCACTCACCATTCGTACATATCTTCTTCTGCGTCTTCTTTTACTCTTGATCTTCTTCTCGTTTCTCCTAAGTTTCTACTAAACCCTCCATTTATGCTGTCGCCTTTACCACTCACGTTTTTAAATTAGTTACCCCTCAGTTCTTCTATGTTCCTTGTCCCATCTTCGTCGTTGTCCTTTCATGTTAGTGGTTATTATGTAGCTACTCGTGAAATTTTCATCGTTGTTGTGAGCAAACCTCGTCATTGTAGTTAATACTTGGGCTATTAATTCATTTCATGGCATATATTTGTAAATAGGAAATATAATGATTTATAGTATAAATATAAAGTTATTCTTAGTCCCGTTCCTAAATGCATTCTAATTTTAAATTTTCCTTATTATTCTCATATTCCAATCCTCGTCCTCCTTATCTTCATCTTCGTCATTTAATTTTCATTCTAATTCTTATTCTAATTCTTATCTCTACCTCTAAAAGCCTATATATATATATGTTTCATAATATCCACCATATTTTAATACAAATTTATATAAGACTTAATAAAGTATTCGTGAATTTGCCGCAACATTCGGCAACTGTCCATATTTACAATATTGTCTATCTACCATGGCCAAATTTGCGAATACTCTCGCACAGAGCTAGTCAAGTCTAAACTTACAACTACAACTTGATTTCAAGCATCAGACCATCTATACCATTAATCCTCCACCAGCTTTCCCACGTCCGCATCGAGCTTTGGTGCAGTTTGCTAAGGCCTGGAAACTCGAATATGAACTCGACGACCCCTCCCCAACGAATGTGCGAGCCAGCCACGAGTCCACGACATGCGACCAGAGGTTCTAAACATCACTTTAGAACAACAGAGCGATTCTTGGACGTATGCTCAGCAATGTTTCTTTATGATTAAAATAAATTTGTCGTAGAAGGGACGTTGATGACTGTCTAACAGCTACACACACTACAAATCCCAACTCTGCTCCATGTCTCAGATCGCCTCCCCCCTAACAATCTTCTCCACCGTCTCCATCAAATCCTCCTTCTTCAATCCCAACAACTCATTATCCAGACTCTTGAACCTGCACTCCTCGCCGCCCGACACCAAAACCGCCAGGATCCAGCGGTAAAAAGCGCCCAGCACCTCTCCCTTATCATACATCTCACGGGCGCCCGCCAACTGCTCCTCCATGCTCGTCTCCTTCACCGCCCACTTCTCACCCATCGCCTTCTCGAGCGCGGCCACGATCTCGGCCTGCGACGTCGCGAACGACTCGATATTGACCCAGCGATCGCGCGTCCCGGCCTCGGCCGTGCTGAGGATCGCCACCACGGCCGCTGCGACCGTGGACACATTGGTCGCGCTGAACACCGCGGCCCCGGCGTCCCAGAGCGTCGCAGTTCTCGTTGGGAGGAAGATACCGACGAATCCCGTTTGGAGCGCCCTTTGCAGATAAACACGTGAGAGGGGATCTGGACAACGGGGCTGCAAAGCCTACCAGTCGAAGAGCACTCCATTATTCACCCTCGTCCAGTGGAACTCCCGCCCCGCCTCCCGCGCCTCCTCCGCCTTCCGGTTCAGCAGTGCCACAATCGCAGCTTTCATCTGAACAGCTGGCTCGACCTCAGGCGCTGGGGCTTTGACCTCGCTGTTTCCCCATTCGCTGGGGACGAAGCGCTTCACGCCCGCCTCGGCAGCCGCCGCGATAAGTGGGATGTGCACTTCGGCGGCGAAATCGTTGAGGATGCAGATGAGCGCGTCTTGGCCCTTGAGCGCCGCGACTAGGTCGCTGTGGGACGTGAAATCGGCCCTTTTGATGGTGACGCTGGGAGGGAAGACGGCACTGGACTCAGGGCGGATGAGGACGGAGAGGTTGAAGAGTCCACTAGCCAGGAGGGCGGTGATGACGGGAGTCCCAACAGTGCCTCGTCCCTAAAGGAAAACGTTAGTGAGGAGAATGGTACGGGGAAGGGAGGGCAGTACGCCAGCGATCATAACGTTCTTGATGGTCTGGGCAGCCATCTTCATGAGGATTTTTGATTAGACGCAAGTGTTTATTCGGGAGAAGAATGATTTTGTTATGTAGGCAAAGAATGGCTGCTCTGTACTCTGATTCTTCGAACCGTCCTGGCTGTCCGAAGGTCCCATCTTATACTCATCGTTCCAACTCGAAAGCCCTTTGACCTCGGCGAGGCTCGAAGGCGTCCAGCCCACACACGCAAGACGTGCCACAGCACAGCCGTACGTATTCTCCACCGTGCCCATTCTCGGCATTGTCTATTCACCCTTTCCACTTCTAAATCCCCAAAGCCAGCAAATTAGCAAGGCATGCGACGAGTATCTCGGGTCAATTACTCGCCTTTCTCGGTCTCCAAGCTGTTCGGAGTAATACTCCCTCCGATGCTCTGTCATCGCCAAGGCCGGCTGTTGGATTTAAAGCAATAACTTCATCAATGAAAACGACCGGCGTCCACTGGTGCAGCTTATTAGTCATTCGGGGGAATATCGTCTCTGGCACCGCCGATGCCTTTCTTCATATCTGCCCTTTGCCAAGTTATTACCAAGCACACTTGATTATGAAGGTTTGCTCTGCTAATGCGAGAGAGAGGCCGACGGCGTTCTGGCATCCCGACGCGGAGGTTATTGCGAGGTGTGGTGAGGCGAAGATGAATGAGAGCCACCGTGTTTGAGGTTCGCAGCAGCGCGTCTCTCTGGTGGTATAACGTCGTCAAGTATGTAAATCAGGTGGCCTGTGGTCTTAGATTCTTCAATCACCTCTTTTACGCCTACTCATTACGCCGTATGGCGTAACGGGCGTTAGAGGTGCGATGATCTGTGAACATGATGAGAATATTGAAGAGGAGAAGCGCCTACTAAGGCTTTACAACTCGAGAGAAGCGGTTTGTAGTGGATTTCAAAACATCTGGGTCATGTCCTTTGTGCGGGTCACGTAATATAGCTGAATTCTAGCCTGTTGCAATACTGAATATGTAAGCTGATATTAAGGGAATATATGTCCAAGACAGTTTAAAGCCTAGACAGTTGGGCCATCTACTTTCTCTAATACCACGAGCTCCCTGCGCGCTTTAATGATATCTGATAAAATCTGGTCGATGTTAGGTCTGAACGCTCTATTTTAGAGTGTTTCCCGTACGGTCATGACAATCATAGGACGTTGGTCCTCTTCCTCCTCGAGAAAATTTCGGCGAGAGATGAGGGAGGCGGCGTAGTACTCCGACCCCAGCACCCACCCACCTCTCCGGCACGAAACCATCCAGGTCATCCCCCTTCCCGCCGACTCTGGACGGCGCGTGCGGTTAGTACGCCGGCAGCGCCCGGCGCACACGATGTTGAAATGGATGAACGTGCCCGCGGGCACGCTGACCTCTTCCTACTCGCCTCCCTCGCTAATCATAACTCTATGAATCCCCTCACCCTTGCCCTCGGCGGATTTCTCGCCTGTCGGGACCTTGGGAACATCGATGACGGGAGGAATCAGTCGCAGCTCCTCAAGCATCACCGCCCCGACTAAGCTGTTATACAGTTTGCCCAACGTGTCACGATACGTCCAGGTGGAGGGGTCGGAGGAGCCGACGATGCGGTCGAGGTCAGCTTGGAGAAGGCGTTGAGTGGTAGGCGCCATGGCGAGCAGCAGGATGGAGAAGTGCAGCGTGTTGGCGGCGGTCTCGTGGCCGGCGAAGAGGAAGATGAAGGCGTTGCCGGTGATTTCAGGGAGGGTGAGGTGGGCGATTTTTTTGGCGGGGGCCAGGGAGAAGGTGGGGGAGGTGGTGAGGGAGGAAATGAGGGCGGCTGGGGTAATTAGGGGCGGAGAAGGGGAGAAGGAGGGGCAAACAAACCGAGGAGGTCCACTGTGACGGTTTCTTTTTCGCCAAGGGCGAGCTTTGAAGTTTTATAGGCGACGAGCTCGTCGAAGTAGGCGGTGAGCTCGGTGAAGGCTTGATAGATGGACGCGTGGTGTTTGGTAGGGATGCGCTCTGAGCGGTTAGGGCTGCATTCGGCGGCGATTTGTAGAAGGAGGGGGGGGGGAGACGTACTGATGAGCCACATAGGCAGCACGGTAACCCACAGAAACGTGTCAGTAAGATGCTCCAACATCTTGTTGAAGGTCAACGTATGCTCCCCATTCAACTCCTTTGTATTGAACCCCTGAACCCTCATCCCAGCACCTCCTCATCCTCCCCCGGCCACGTCTGCGGCACCCCAAAGCCCGCTCCACAAATGACATGCAGGGCCACATTCGCCATCCACGGCGCGACATCCGCTATGCCCATCTCGTCCCTACTATTCCTCTCCAAACTCGCCCAGCACCTCAGCAGCCCCTCCATCTGCCGCACGCTCTCCTCGAACACCAGCGCATTCGACCTCTCAGAGAACGATGATCCGACGATCCGCCGCTGCCGCTTCCAGTCCTTGCCGTGGCTAGCAAGCATGTTCGGCCCGAAGATCCCAAGGACGCCGTAGATCTCGACCGGCTTGCGGAAGTCGGCGGGGAATACGCAAGCGATGATGTAGGAGAGTCCACGCACTTCACCACAAGTATGGCCAGCAAAGCCATCGAGCCGGCCTTCAGCAACATGGCGAAAGTCATGACCATTTTGATATCGGTTGAAAGCCATCGAGGGCTTGGAGTAGCAGAGAACAGAACAACCAACGAGATTGAAGACGAAGATGCGTGGAAATGAAAATGGAAATGTATAAAAGATGAAATGGATAAGGGAGGTAAGAATAAAGTATTGTACTCTTGTAAGGTAGATACCACTTTGGTAGGAAGGAATCTCCCACGCACGATGCAGCTTGCACCACGCATCATGGACCATGCACGTTGCGCATACACAAGGCTGGATTGACTTGTCCGCCCTGCCCAGGGCCTGCTTGAACCAGAGACGTTCACAAGACGCCGAGTTTCTGCCCACCGTTGCAAGAACACGATTCCGAACGTGACATCCTCGATTCCTCATTAGTTCATAAACTTGTTCATAACCATAACATCTCCTCTCCCATCTATCTATCCATCCACATCTCCCTCATGCTCCCTCACCCCCCAATCCACCCACCTCCTCACCACATCATCCACCCGCCTCACGCCCTCCCTACTCGCCTCCACCTCAAACCACTCCCTATGCTCCCTCCCACACACCCCACACATCTCCCTCGCCGCCCTCATCCCCGCGAGCTCAATATGCACCAGCCTCTCCACCTTATGCGCATGCAGCAGCTTCCGCGGCGCCATCGGCTCCCGCGAGGACGCACTCGGCGACGACGCCGGCGACGAGCGCTGGTACGGGTAGTACCGGATCAAACTGACGTTGTATCCGCACTGTCTGCTCCACTCATTCAGTCTCCTCTGCACATTCGACGCGCGCCCGATCTTCACGAGTACAGTCTTCGGCGCCTTCTCTGGCGTCGCGGAGAAGGTTCGGAGGACGTCGCTCGTCCGCCGCCCGGCTTGTGGCCGCAACAGAGGCTCTAGCAGACTCGAGGCGGCTTCTGGAGGGGGCCCGTGGGGGAGAGAGGCCGGCGTGAGCCAGAAGATGTAGATGTAGCCCGCGTCGTCGGAGTGGGAGGGCGGCTTGGAGAGCTCGGCTAGGAGGAGGGAGGTTGTGCGTGGAGAGGCGGTTTTGGGGATTAGGGAGAGGAGCTGCTGGGTGCGGGAGGTGGAGAGAGGGGGTTGGGGGCGGGAGAGGAAGGGGGAAGGGGAGGGGGCGATGATGATGGGATTTTGCCTGGTGCTGAGGGATGGGCGGGGAGGTTTGGGTTGAGGACGCGGGTTGGTGGAGAGGGCATTTGGGGGTCGCGAGACTGAGGGATGGGGGTTGTGTTGTGGGATTCGCGGTCGCGCGGCGATGTGGTCGTCGTCTGGGACGCCGATGCAGCAGAAGAGGATGAGAGGGCTCTTCTTGCGAGGGGCTCGAGGTGTCGAAGCTGAAGGTCGATATTCCTGCTTCTCAGTGTAGAGTGTTCCTCCTGCATATGCGACTGTCCTCGGCGGTACAGCTTTCCTCCGCCTTTTCTCCTTTCCCTTCTCCGGCACGATTTCGAGCAATCCTAGCCTATCGATGAGTGTATCTACACTCGTCCGCTCTCTCATCGTGGAATTTTGTAAGCCCCGAGGCGGAGCGTGAGGTTGCGCGGCTGTCGCTTGGTCCTTATGTTGCCAACAGAAGGCGTCGGGGGTGAGCAGCTCATTGAGCGAGCTGTCCGAAGTCTTCCTCCCCTTCGACAGTGTCGGCGGAACAGCAATGGCTCGTCGGCATAGTCTTCCACTTGCAGTGAGTCCGCGACATGTCGCAGCGGGGTTCTTCGAGTCTGAGCGCGGGATCAGCGATTCTGGCGTGTGAGGAATGAACGGCATTTCTGCAGGTTAGCGATGGGGAAGAGGGATTGAGATGTTTGAGATGATTGAGAGATTGGAGACATGAGATATAGTAGTGGGACTCTACTATAGAGACAGGAGGATGCGAATCATTGAGAGAGGAGAATGGACGCTAGACTCTGAGTTGTGAGTTATGAGTTGTGACTTGAGGAGAGCCATTGCCAGTTGTTTGGGAGTCGTCGTCGTGTTGAAGGAGGCTGGGGAGTTAACGCGACAGATATCGTGGCTGGGATTGTTTGTGGCTGAGGCTGACCATTGAACAGACTATGGCGATGAGAATGAGAATGAGCAAATAACCTCCTTTTATGACTTCCATGGTGATTGACTGTAAATACTCTTTGGCTCAAGTTACCCTGGGGTATTGAGGTCATAGTGAGGAGCTCATAGTGAGCTGCTCAACTCCGAGTGAAAGTGAGAGTGTTTGTCGCGACTCGGTTCAAGAACTCGCAAGGTCACAGTACCAGAGACTCGAGATATTCATCTCATCTACGTCTTCCTTCTCCGCCATTGAGACATCTTGAGACATCTGTGTGAGACATCTGTGGCCGATATACAACATACGTGCAGTGCAGAGGATATCATATATGGAGTCGCCCGTTCGGTCTTGTCCAGCTTGTCGCAACTCCGCGTCTAGCTCGCTGTGGCTATCTCCATCATGAAGATTATCTCGTCAATGCCACATTCGGAGATAAAGCTATGACAACACGATAAGTGAATCTTCTTCCATCTGCTTCGTTTGGGCCATTATTGGGTATTCTCAAGAATTTGTTCTGTCTGTATATCCTGCGTTCCTTTGGAGTTGTGCCAGACTGTCAGCGTGCCTGCGAAGTCCAGCATCAACATGTCCAAGTCGATCCGTCTCGGGGTCTTGGTCCCCTCCTCCAACACCAGAGTCGAGCCCCTTGCTACCGCGATGATATCGACCTTCCCAGACGTCACAATTCACTTCTCACGCTGAGTCACCCAGATCACATTATCGCCCGAGGGACGCGCACAGTTCGACCACCGCATCATCCTCCAAGCTGCCCAGCTGCTGGCCGACGCCCATGTCGACGTGATAGGCTGGTGCGGCACAGCAGCTGGCTGGCTTGGATTCGAGGATGACGAGAGTCTCTGCAAAGCCATCACTGAAACGACAGGCATCCCAGCCACCACGAGTGTGCTGTCTCTGAACAAGGCTCTGAGGATCTTCGAGGTCAAGAGGCTGGGCCTTGTGACACCGTATACGGCGGATATACAACAGAAGATCATGGAGAATTACGGCGCTGTAGGAGTCGAGATCACAACGGATACGCAGCGACACCATGGAGTGTCGGACAATGAGAGCATTGCGGCGATAACCACGGACAAGCTGGCGTCATATGTGGAAGAGGTGGTTGCGGGAGGCGTTGATGCGGTTTCGCCCTTCTGCACGAATCTGTGCACCTCGACGAGAGCGGAAGAGTGGGAGGGGAAATACGGTGTGCCGGTGTTGGATACGATTACAACTGTCGTGTGGGATATGTTGAAGATCGTGGGAGTCGATACATCAGGCTTGAGAGGCTGGGGGAAGATCTTCCAGGTATGACAATGTAAGAGGAATACAATATGAGCACGATAGATCTACTGGATCGTACCGGTTTGAACACCTATGCAGTATTTTGTGCGCTGCGGTGCAAGCAAAACCTCGAAGGCTATATTACTTTATATCAAGGAATACAGGAGGTTTGCCGACCAACTTGGGACTTTTGGGGAAACACTAATACTAGGTTCGTATATCCACGGCTCATTGCATATCTGCAGTATTAATCCTCATCTATCCAAGTTGAGGAATTTCGCGGGAAGTAGCATTTCTATGTCCGAACCTAAGAAATGTCACCGCATCATATATACATATATATTGCGTGAAATTGCTCATGCAACGTAAGTCTCTCATTTCCTAGCGTACTGTCATGGATCATTGCCTACCATTCATTCATTTCCTGAAATATATATCGCTTCCTTTCCTTCATTCACACCTTGAGTTATCGAGACAGGCATCGGACCGCATGCAGATGCTTCTTCCATTGTAGGAAGGTGGAACTGATATCAGAAGCCTCTTTCTCAAATCCCCTCTCCCCAACTGCCAGTGATAGCTGCTTCCAACGTACTATTTTCCACGAAATGGCATCAGATTCGCCCGACGTGCAGCGAAACGGACATAATACGCAGCCATATTAACAATCTACACTTAATTTAGTATGTGTACTTACAATATAATCTCAGCCATTCGCTATACGGTTGTGTCTGTGGCGATTATTCAAGGTAATATTGTCCATATCTGTTGTGTCAATGATTACTAGGCACGTGCTGCATTTTCCATATTTTCCAGTTGGGCAACATGACTTGCAATGTCGAGTTCTGGCAGTAACCTCATAAGGTCTGAACGCCGATGTAGTGTCTGCAGCACTGCATCGACGGGTCCTTGCATTTTCCATGCGTCTGCAAGCTGCAAGCTGCAAGCTGCAACCTGCGTCCAGTACCAACCATGGCCAGGCACAATACTCGTCGAGGAAGATGATGGCCTCATTGCGCTCAACACACGATATCGAGATGGCTGAAGAAATAGCGACGTATAAATACGCAGATCCTCTTCCCTGGATATCTCTTGGCTATATGCGTCGAGATCAGCATTGAACAACCACATCCGGGTGCCATCGTTTCCTTTCAAGCCTCACATTCGCTAGATATAACGGCCATGACGTCCCTCCTCTTCTCCCTCTGCGGCCTTGCGTAGGTCTCAGACGCTTTCTACCATGTACAGAACTGACACGCCGCAGCTCCCTCGCCTCCGCCGCCCCGCAAGGTGCCGGCTACTACCTCCCAGCAGTGACCGTCACCGTCACCGAACACTGCAATGCAATCACGTCTTCCACGCCAACCGCCTTTATCCTGAGCACCACTCCCGCCTCCAGCGCTAACTCAAGCACTGCCAGCCCATCAAGCAGTTGGATCGTCCCATACATCCTGCCGTCCAGCTCAGCGCCGCCTCCATCGTCGTCAGACAGCTCCAACAGCCCAACCTCGGGCCTTTGGTATGGGCCACTTCCGTCTAGCTCCCCAGCGTCGACGTCTTCTTCGGACCCGTCGCTGAGCTGGTACGGTCCACTTCCGTCTAGCTCCCCCGCGTCGACGTCGTCTTCGGACCCGTCGCTGAGCCCATACCTCCCCTACGGGCCAATCTCCTCTTACCACAACCCCGACACCATCGCAGTATACCGGCGCCGAAACAACAAGCCTCGTCCTCGCCGTACCCTCCACCGACGCAGCCCTTTCGCCTTATCTCGCCGCGCCCTCGTTGATAATCCCCTACATCCCAATTTCGCCCTCCACGGCCCCATCCCTCTCCCTCCTCGATTCTTGTGATGCCCCTCCTCCTCCGACATATGCCGAATCGAGCACCGCACTCCCCCTTTATCTGCCGCCATTGCCATCTTCCACCTCCACCTCCACACCGGCGTCGGCCATGACGGCGTCGGAGGGGGCAGACTATAATTACAATCCGCGGGGATACAGGGCGCCGAGGACATTGGTGGCGAGAGCTGCTGCTGCAGCTGCGGCTGCGGTTGTTGTGGGATGAGGGAGGAAGAGAGGGAGGGGTGGGGTGATGGGTTCGCGGCAAAGAGGTGGAAGGAAGGGGGGGGGGAGATGTGAGGGGAAGGACGAAGAAGATTTATGAATAACGAGTTAGGTTAATATTACGCAAGGAACTTTAGTATCTACTTTGTAGACATATCGTCGAGTCCACGTATGATTTAGGATATGCACGGCTGAAGTTCCCTTGTATTGTGGTACGCTGGAACTTTCAGAATGTGGAAGTTGTACAAAAACCACCCCCCTGACCCTTCATACCGTTTTGATTCACCACTGAAAATATGTCTGTTGACGGAAGAAGTAATGGACTCCTCGCCCTTCGCCAATTCATTGATGTAGAGGACTCCACACAAGGACATTCAAGATGAACGGCGGCGAGCGCGCACGACGTGCCGCGTTCGGGTGGCCTCAAATGGAGGGACTGTTTTGATTAAAGAAGAGAAGGTCTATGCACAGTGGGGAAAGTTGGGCCGTGTATACAAGTAAGTGCGTGGTCGGCTGTTCTAGAAAGTGAATATCCTTCAGAAGGCCTGAAAGCCAGCTGTTCCACGTAAACACATCTCTCAAGGGCAGGACTGGTCTGGAACAATATGTTTTCCTAAGAGTTATTTGGGCGGGTTCGGATCTTTCGCCGACGCCGAGGGAGGTGAATTGGGAGACGGACGGTGCAGATTCAAAGGGAAAGGGAAAGCTGAGAATTGCTAGATCGGGGGGGGTTTTGGAGTCTATAAAAGGCAGATGGCTTCGAACTAGCTTTTCTCCCAACTCTCCAACATTGCAGGAACTGTCGAGTCGTGGTACAAATCATGGCTTCCACACATAATACAAATAACATCTCTCAGTCTCTCACGCATGATGCAGCCGTTTCTGTGCCAGAAAGTTCTCAAACGTGTTTCTTCTGCTGTCACGTCTTTCTTGCCGGCCTGCTCATTTCTGCTGTCGGGGATCGTCTCTCGAACCGTTCTCCCCTCTCGCAAACCAAGGTTTCAAAAACCGAGAACTGCCTTTTCAGCCCTCGCATCTGCCATGCGTTGAGACCAACGAGGATCTTTTTCTTCCTCGATGAGGCTTGCGTTGGTAGATAGAAGTGCGTTAGAGTCTTTATTTGACGGCTGCGTTATCATGAGGAAGGAGTCTCAACCACTGATTCTGGGTCTGATATCATATCGGACTTGCCGCACAATTCTCATGATGTTCAGCCAAGAAAGAAATGTCTTTGGGATGCAGGAGGAGATCGTATTTACGTCCGAGGAGCGGGACGCACAAAGTGTTGAAACTGAATCCAATGAATGCGATTGAATTAAATTGATGAAAACTATCTACCTATGGAGCTTATTTGAATACAAATAGAGTGTTTGCTACTAAGTTTGCTAAAGATGTCTATGTTTGCTAAATGAATTTTTGCTTTTAAGGATGCATAAGAATTCTCATGCATCTGTACAAAAAAGTCATTCCCTAGGGCGAGTCATCTAGCCCAAGCCCTAGTCCCTATTCAACACTCCCCACACCATTAGAACTATGAGTCTAATGATGTATATAGAATAGTATGTAGAAATAAAACAAATTAAGAGGTTATTTAAGCTCCATTCTAGATAGCTTAAAAATGCACTTGTTTTATAAGAGCCTTTGTAAGAATATTAGCCTAGTTTTCATTTATTAGCACATAGTCTAATTAAATGTAGCCTAAGTTAAATTTGTCCTAGATAAAGTAATACTTTATATTAATATGCTTAGCCTTTTAGTGCCTCTCTAGATTCTTAGCTAAAATTAAGGCTACATCGTTATTTAAGCAAATTATGTTGAATAGAGAGGGTGGTGGCTAGAGGCAGCCGAGGATCCTTAGGAATATGAGAATCTAGGAGAATCTTCACATTATGCATGGATGGTCCCATTCATCTTTCCATTGGCTCTTTGAGCCTTTGTTATGGCCACCTATATTAAGAGAAGGATGGCCCATAGCATAGTTAGTTAATTAATCACTTTGCGACGGAGAGGTGAGTACGGACTGAGGAGCTGGCCCGGAGTCTAAAGTGCATCACAGATCATATGTGTCCAGCCATGGGCTGTGGCACGGATGCCGCGAGTGGACAACGACATGATGTCTTAGGATAGGAAAGACGCAACTTAGCCGGTCGTCAACACCTGAAATTCGTCGTCGGCTGGTCGTGGAAGTATGACAATCCTCCATTTTCATCCGAGTTTACGCGAGCGCCCGACCCGCTAAAGCCACGAAGCTAGCTTCTGTCTTGTTACAAACTCGCACCTTCCCAAGCTTCCCCCATCCGGCTAGGCGTTCGAGACAATGACTTCTTCAAGGTCGTGGCATCATAGTAACCGTCTGAAGTTCATAAGGCTGTTAAAGCGCTGATTAGGTGAATGCAAATAATGGAGCCCTGGATGGCTAGATTTGATGGCCTGAATGCTATGAAAAAGAATAAAGGTTGCTTGATTGATTCCGCTCCTAGAAAACAATAGTATCAGCCTGATATAAGCAATAAAGTTAACGAAAAAGACGCTAAAATACAGTAATCTTGAATGTCCCTTCATAAGAGCCAGTTTAACCAAACCCACCGTAAACATAGGGCTCCTCAGTCCACTATATATACACTATAATAAGTTTAGTTAGGTCCCTTGTCAGTTCTAGAATATATGTAGTTCATATGGATCGCGTCGTAAATGAGTTATATGCGGCTCAGGCGGAAGTTCATATACTAACTCGCCCTAGTCCGCCTCTCCTGAACAGTGTCTCGGCAGCAGTACCGTTGGTATATTGGCGGGGAATACCTCGAGATATGGAACCGGAGTATTTGGAGGCGCTTCGGGTTCGCTCTTGTTCTTATTTGCCTCTGGCCCTACTTGGGCTCTCTTCTTTCCAGTATACCGACCCTAAGTATACATAGACGCCGCAATAATGGCGATAAATGCTACACCACCTAAGGCCATGTCGGCAATTCTCTCTGCAGATAGTCCTCCAGAAGATACGGGCGCCGTCGAGACGGTTAATGCTGTAGGTAAAAACACTCCCCGCGCCGCTATGTCGGTACTCAACATTGCTGGGACAAGATCCGCCTGAGCGCACGATGCGCCGCATGGATCGCTTTTACAACAACCTAAGAAAGGCGGAGAGGTAGAGTTGCAGGTATACCAGATCGAGGACCCCTTCTCGTTGTTACAGTCCAGAGGCAGGATGCCGTCGAAGCTACTCGGGGAGAAGGAGGAGCTGCGTAGTTTTTTTTGGGTGGGCAGGTGCCTGTACCGTCGGCACAAGGGTCGATAGTACAGCGCCCGGTGAACTCCGTTGTATTGTGCTCCCATATGAAGGATGTCCCGGGGTAAGGACATGTTAGTTCCAGACCTGACATATTCGAAAAAGCCCTGGTAAATTAGTGCCGATTAGGGTATTGTAGCCCCGGCCTCGTGTCTTGTTTAAGGGTTGGATGGGGTTTTAAAGAGGGGGCTTAGATTCTAGCCTGGGTGGGCTGAAACAGCAGCAGCGCCCTTCAGAACACCCACCTCCCTATTTGGAAGCGCGCGCGTAATTGCCGCCTAAATATTCTTTCAGTTTTATAAATTCCCTTTCCCCAAAACCGAAAGCGCAAGACGACAAAATAACCGGTGGTCGAGCTCTACAAAGCTCTTTTCCTAGACCAGATGAAGAGTGTTTGTTCTTATCATCGTCACCAAGGTCTTGTTTTTCCTTCGCGGCATGCTCAATTTAGATGGCTGGGACGGTGATCTGAATCTCGGCACGGACGCAGAAGTGACCGTTCGGGATGATGCGGCCCAATATCCCCAAGACCAGACGAAAACCTCTTCATACGCGCGACTGATACCACGTCCGGCTCGCTATGCCACCCCGTAGGAAAGGGGAAGACTCTTCCAATCCTTCCACCACTCTGGCGTCCTTTGCGGCCATATATCGTTAAACACCTGCTGATAAATCTCCTCCCCCTGGTATTGCGGCTCCTCGCTCAGGTATTGCCATTCCTCGCCGGCATAGGCTGTCCCTTTCCTGTCAAGCTCCCGCACCGTGACTCTGCCTTGGGCGTCCCGCTTGCAGACCCACGACCGGTTAAACCACCTTAGAATGTTGCAAAAGGGCCCATAATATCCCGGCGCATTTCGTCCCATCTTCCGGCTCGTTTCTAGTTTTAGATACCTCAAGCTGCCGCCGGATGATATCAAGTTGAAGATGGAGAGCGCCAGGGTGGCGTCTATGGCGCTGTTGCTGAAGGCTTCGCGGAGATAAGCGAAAGGAATCTCTTCGCCGGAGAAGCTGAAGGACAATGGATACTCCCCATCTGTCTCTTCGTCCCAGTATTCTTCGTCGGGTCCTATCGAGAACCGAAGTCTTAAGAAAGCACGCTTCAGCCGTGGCAGCCTGCTCAACGCGCGGTAAATCCCTGTTTCTCGACTGTCGCCTCGTGTTCTATTGATCGGAAGCTCGACTTGTTCCAGATACGGGCACTGTTCCGCAAGGCGCTGGACGACTGCTTCCGAGAAGACGACTAAGGGGCTCCGTGACTCTTCGTCTCGGTACGGGTACACTGAAAGATTGCGTAGAGTTCCACCATGGCAACGCAGAACAATGTTAAATGTCGCATCGCTAATTAAACCGCTTAGATCTAGCCGCTGGAGGGGATTCAAGTTCTTTAGTAATCGATCTAGAGCCTCTTGCGACTGGTTAGTTTCGTCTTCGATTGCTGATAGCTCTAGCGTGTGTAGGGACTCGAAATCGCCGCGCAAAGCCATCTCCGCCAAAACAACACCACACTCGGAGCCCCATGATATCGTGAGGCGGCGCAATTTAGCAAAGTCTGTGTAACGACTCCAGTTGTCGATTTTGGTGTGGGATGCATAGCCAGTTAAGACTAGACTCTGAAGACTGCCGAGCACGGGTAGCTTATCTGCTTCCGCGATCCTAGGGAAGAAGCCAGACCAAGCAGGCTTACCAAGACGAACTGCCTCGTCATGATCGAGCGAAGCACCCGCCCTATCTTTCAACATCCAGACATGTGCTAGCCTAGGCGCTGTCCCAACCACCATACACATCACGGCCTCCTCGTTGTAGTTCACGCTGCCGTCGGTCTCAAGGCCACAAACCCTTACGACAATACTAGACAGAGATGGCGACGTCACAAGTGCGTAATCGTCTAGGTCGATAGGTTCAGGTCTATCACGATGTTGGACGAGACTGCTAAGATAGAAGCTGTGTACATGAAGGCGACAGCCTATAGCATGAACGGCTAAGAGGATGTATCGGGGCATGGAAGGCCAACGGCCCAAGACTAGATCCTCAAGGGCTGGCAGCTGGCTTATAAAACGGGCAAGGGGCAGCCAAGCTTCGGGATGGTCTATCATGCTGCTGCCTTCATGGCGTTCCATAGAAGCTTTAGACGGGCGGCAGAAATCGTGCATGTCAAAATAATGGCGTATATTCCAGTCGTCCTCTGCTTCCTCGTCTTGCCTCTGCAAGGCTTTATTCCGTCGCTTCTTCTCCTCCTCCGTCATGATCCTCAAGACCTTGAGCCGGCGCACGTAGCGATGGCGGCCACCAGGGTTGAGCAGCTCGGTCCATCGCCTCAAGCCGCTCTCTAGCTCATCTGGAGCGGGTATCTTGAGTTGAATTTGACAGAAACGCCGGGCTGCGGCAGCGGCACAACAGCATCTGCTCGTCAAGGAGAAGGCCCACAGGCTGCGTCTCTTTTCTAAATCGTCGTCTAGATATTCACAGATGCGGTCCAGGACAAGCGAAGGAAGAGACTCCAAGGGGGATGCCGTTGAAGGTGCCATTGCTGTTGCTTTGCTTCTTGAAGGTGGGGAAGGAGGAAGAGGGAGACGAGGAAGATGGATCAAGAGGGTGATTTATTTCGAGGGAACCGTCTCTCGTCTCAGTGCTAAGGCAGTCGTAGTGTTCTATCTTTTGGGCCTACAGTGTAAGCGAGCTGGATGCGGCCAATCAAACAACCCAAAAAACACACCACCAACCTGTCAAGCGGCTGCTAAAATAATGAGAACCGATAACCTAGAAGATACCCACACACAGCTATAATTTACTGTGTTAGCCTAGGTCACTACAATGTACTACCCCATTTATCGTCTCCTGTTCTATCCTCCTCCATCCTTCAACAGCTAGATATGGAATATCTAACGGATCCAGACCGCGATTCTTCGCGATATACAGCTTAAGGTGTTGAACTGTATGTGGTGCGATGAAAGTGATTGATTGATTGAAACAAAAACTATCTACCCACGGAGCTCTATTTGAATACCAAATAGACGGTTTGCTAACTGGTTTGCCATTAAGTTTGTTGTTTGTTCAAATGAATGTTTGCCTTCGAGGATCCCGAGGATCCTCATGCACCTGAATCTTAACAGGTCATCCCGGCCGGGGCCACCTGGGAGGATGCATGAGCATTCTCATGCATCCATCCGAAAAGTCATCCCGGCCCGGGCCCCTGGCC
>Ga0123337_10000501_pt1 | contig 64823 bp, 49 predicted proteins | sample frozenSSSSmetaG_FD_89792 | JGI IMG/M metagenome (GOLD analysis project Ga0123337, IMG submission 89792) | Glacier valley bacterial and archeal communities from Borup Fiord, Nunavut, Canada, to study Microbial Dark Matter (Phase II) -... | ecosystem: Environmental > Aquatic > Freshwater > Ice >...
GCATTCTCACTTCAGCTAAGGCTTACTCGCTCAGCCAAGGCATTCTTGTAAGCTCTATATGAGAGCACAGTATTCCATAGTTTTCATAGTATGCAATTCAAACAGTCTTTTACCAGTCCAACAAATTCTGCAGACGAAGGCCATCTAGATGCGATCTCGTGGATTAATGACCACATTATGAAACCCGTAGAGAATCTAGCGGAATTGCGTGGGATCAATTTGCCAAATGTTTAAAGAAGTTTGTATTTTAGGTTTTTTCACATATATAAGGAGACGATATAGGGGGGAAACCAACTTGCGGGGATTTGCTTGTATCGTGACGTACGAGGAAGCGAGATAGTGGATGTATGAAAGATGTCTGCAAGACCTTCAGAAAATATATGCTAGCACTGAAGAATTCTGGAATGTGTTTTTCTCCAAGGAGAATGGAATCTTAGAAGAGGAGAATCCGGATCCTTTTATACGTCGAGGTTGAAGCCAAGGACTCTATGCTGTGCCTTGAAGACGTTCCATAGGGGACAAGTAATACCCCTGAAAAGCGTGAGGCTTCCCAACAGACGAATGAATATCTTGAAGCATGTGAGTGGAGGTATCTTTCCTCACGCCCCAATCTCTCAAACGATGCTACAAGTCTACGAGCACGAAGAACGCTTTGGGACGGCGCTTGTGATAATTAAAAATAATCATCCTCTGCACACTGCGCTTTGAAATACTGCCGCGCGTCAACGCCTTTCCAACTAGGCCTAAAATCTTCACCAAACTCCAAGAGAAAAGCATTTGAAAATCGGTGATCACTTCTCGAAAGACTTTGAATCTAACAGCAATAACAGATGACCGCAAATTAATATGCACTGAAATACTTATAGCAGTGGTATTATGTATATAAACACTGTTAACGAAAGTAACGGTATTGTTGAACTTGCGAGGTCCGCTGTCACTGTTGAATATAGTCACGGAGTAGATAGCGTAGCAGAGTAAAATTGAATATAAAAGAATGAATTAATTAATTAAGTCTATCTAAACTATGAATGTCTATTTAAATATGATACGGAGTTTGTATGAGGGTTTGAGAACCCTCATGCATTGAACCGTCGTCTCCGTGGAATTCTCATATTCTCAGGGAGACCGCCGTCACCTAATTCTTTCCAACAGTCACGTCTACAACCCTAGCGAAAGCGGCTATTTTTAATCTATAGTAAAATGTTGTGAGCCCCCCCGCGCGGCAGCAATCATCGTCCCTCATCTTTGTAGCATGGGTCTGGGCCGCCGACGCGACCGCGACCGCGACCGTGGCTGTGCGGTCGCTTCGTATTTGGCACGATTGTACAGATGCTGATGGAAGCAACGGAAGGTAAGATTAAATCAATTGTGCAGCCGCATGACTAACTTATTAATAAGAAACAAAGGCGGAAGATACGCCCACTTCGCCCTTCCAAGCGAGCCAGGCCTTGTTTGTGATCTTACGAGACTCGGAACCACGACTTCTCATCAATCTCCCAACCTCCCAAGATCATAATGACCACACTTCTTCGCCTCCCATACTTTAGAAATCCCGAAGAGCTACCTGCACCGTTGCCAACCACCTCAGAAATCCTGGCATCAAAAGATATCATCAAGGGAATTGAGGCTTGGGCGACTAGGAAAGTTGTAGGCGTTGGCGAACATTTCATCGTGAAACACAGCCCATCCAATGATCAAATCGAAGGCGAAAATCTGCTCTTCCTCGAGCGGAACAACCTCCGAGGATTTGCTCCTCGATTATATGCGATGTGGAAGGAGGCCGACGGGACTCTATTCCTCGTGATGGAACGTATGGGTGGTGACACGCTTGAATCGCTATGGCCGACTCTTCGAGAATCCGACAAAGACCGTATTCTTGCCAAAACGCGGGCTATCTTGATACAAATCCATGCCACGCCACATCAAGGTTTCTTTGGTTCGGTCGATAGGAGTCATATGCCCCATCACCTCTTCTACTGGCCGAATTACCCAGTGCACATCTCGGGCCCATTCACGACCGAGCGTGCACTCATACAAGGCTTGATCTCGAAATCGCGGTCGAATGCACGAGATAATGGGCGTTATTCATACCTCGCCGATTTCTTTGAGGAGCAGCTGATGCGCGGTCTTGTGGTTGATGGTAGAACCCCCGTTTTCACCCACTCGGATTTGCAGCGGAAGAACATTCTGGTTGAGGAGTTGGAAGGGGGCCAGGATGAGAAGGAATTTCGTGTGTCGCTTGTCGATTGGGAATCTGCGGGTTGGTATCCAGTGTATTGGGAGTATTTTGCTGCCTTTCTCTCACTGAAGTGGAATGATGATTGGTGTAGTAAGGTGGTGGAAGTTGTTGATGCTTGGCCTGCTGAAGCTGCTATGATGAAGATGATCCATGAAGATCTGTGGCTGTGATGGAACTCAGCTGTTGAACGCCATCCTTGTTAGAACCGTTCACGTACTACTATAAGGTTGTTTTGAGCGTGCAAACCAGCTCCGCTAAATCTTAAATAATACCTAGCTAAATTAATCTTAGTCTCTTTAAGGTATAATCTTATAAGGTTTATTCCTATAATAAGAAATATACTAAGCAGCTTGTCACACAACCGATGAGGCCGATAGCGAGTGTGCCCTTAGTGAAGGCATCATGCCAACGAAACCCAACATGTCTGTCTCCGGACTCAAGCGACGAAGCGAGAAGCGTATCGAGGGCTCGCGATATCCAAAGCGGCGAAGAGTCTGCACAGTCAACAAGACAGCTCTCCAAACTTCACCGAGGCGCCTCCACTAACTTCGGAAGATGACAGTAATGATAGGGAGGATGATGAGGGTGGTGTGGACGACGCAGACTACGAAGATGATGACCCCGGCTTGCGAGTCAGATGAAGGGCCGATCCGAGTCGCTTGTGAAGACGAGAATCTCAACTTGGAAATGTTCATCCTAGTATTACTTCGTCGACAGTACCTTTCGTTGCTCTTCTCCCGGCCAATCAAGCAATCTGCAATAACCAGAGACAAATCACGCAAGGCCAAGCGAAAACCTGCGCCAACCCAAGCCGCAGGGGCAAGGTATACCCCAGAAGAGGACGAGTTACTATTCGAATTGAAGGAGAAGAGGGGTATGCCGTGGCAGGAAATACCAAGAAAACTATTTTCCGCGGAGAAAAACCAATTCGCTACAGGTACGCTATTGCACAAAGGTGAACCCGAGAAGGCAGTAAGAATCGGAGCTTCAAGGGTATGATAAGGGTTGGAAAAGCAAGGGCGGTTCGGTGTCATGGGCAATTAAAGTCAAGAGATAGTCAGATGTGCCCAAGTCTTGAAAGCCTTTCCGCTATTATGATTCTCTCCAAGCCTTTGTTGGTATTCATACGGATCGAATACTTCTGTAGCATCGGTAAGAAACCTGTGCATGGAACTCCCCCTTTCCCGTTATCCTTGCAATCGTCGCAAGATCCGTTTGTGTGATTTCAGTCCTAAGGGTTCGTAGGTAACCGTCCATGAGACGAAACTTTCAGACTCTATCGAGTTCAGTGACGGCTAAAGAGAATGGCGAAACACGTGTGTGTTCTACAGGCAATGTAGAATGTGGAAGCACCCAAGCGCTAGTTGGAAGCTCTGATAAGGATATCAAAGACTGTTGAAAGCACACGAGAATCAGCCGCCGCCTGTTTCCCTTGCTCTGAACGACGACGCATTTCACGACTTAGTAACTGATAAACACCTTCTAGGCGATCGGAATACATGTTAACTCCGACAGCTTTGACCTGCTTCTATAATCCTGTCATGATTATCCAATTCTATAGCGATTGCGATGGGTCGGCGTGATACTGGCCATCGAAATGTCAGGGCTCCGTGGTTGGGTATGTGCTGCAGGGTGCGGCTCTGCTCTCCACGCCTCTTGGATAAATAACCAGTAAGACGCTTTCTTCTTCGAGCACATCACCACGGTGACCTTGTGGAGCGCGCGATAAATTCAAAGGTCTCGAGAAGACAACGCTTCACGGACTGAAATCAGGATCCCTAAGCTTTTCCACCGAAGAAGCCACAGTCCCGCCACTTCTCTCATGGTCAGTCTCCACACTCGAGCTAGTGACAAGATACTCCTCTATCCCGCTGGACAGTGGACTAAACCCGTCATCGCGCCATTCGACACGGCTAGTCTGCGCCAGGCGGCTCAAGGGCCTAAGACTGACATGCAAACTCGGCCCAGCACCCGCAGGTGCAACTTTCGCGATATTACACCACGCAATGGTAAATGAAGCGGTTGTTGTGCGGGGATAGACTTCGACTTCTTCAATTAGCGGCTGCACTGTGCGAACTGTCTGTTGGGCGAAAGCCGCTGTCGGGAGAGGGATGGTAACGGATTTGAAAACGCTGACATTGACAGTATCACTAGGGTTGAGAATGTCGTTGGTGTCGAGGCATTTGTACGGGAGAGATGGGAGGGAGACGGTTGAGTTTATTGTGCCATGTAGGCTTGTGCTGGGAATGCTGACTTGTTTGGCCGACAGATTTCGCTCAGGGAAGACACTCCATTTCGACAAGTCGGGTGGGGGATCCGTGAGGGTGGAGATTGGGCTTGCTGTTTCCCCTCCTTGGTTATGATTGGTAGGCTCGCTTTGCTCGTCTTTCCCAAGCTGCTTGTCATTAAGCGTCGCATTCGTAGCTTGGTCCGCCAAATCGTTATTGCAAAGTCTGGGGCAAACATTTGATCCTTTATCTCCGACGCGAATGCCTTCATGGACTCATCTTCGAAGAGCTCTCTTGCGTCTCCCTCTCCACTTGTTGTAACCATGAATATTTTGTGGGAAACCGTGAGCCTCGAGCATTTTGCCCAAAACGTTACTCCAAGCCTTTGGATCCGTTCGATCCTCTTGCAAATAAAAACCAGCAGTCAGCCTCGGCTTTGTCGCTATCCAGAACCTGGGGTAATACCCTGCAGATTCCCAGTCAATAATCCCAGTGATGCTGGTACCCACAACCATAATGTTAGTCCAAGGTCACCATGATAGAAGTAGAATATGCTTCCGACATCAAGATCAGATTCTGGTGAGACGGCTGAGAGGTGCGAAGCTAGGTCTTTGGGCGAGAACGGGCCTAGAGGTCTCGGTATCCACGACGGATGAGACAAATCTGCCGTGCTGTTGAGAAACGGCTCGACAACGGCATGTCCAGTGGCACTTTCGAATCTGTATGACGACATCGAGGAGAGTTTGCAGCAATATTCGGCAATCTTGCTGGCAATCTGCGCCTGTTGATTTGATGTAAGTCGAGGCCATTCCTTATCTAAAGTCTGGCCTCGAACACGTCTCAAAATGAGGAATGTCCTATTCCAGGCGCGGTCAATCCACGTATGAATGACCTCTGGAACGGGAATCTCTGGCGTCCTTTCCCTAATGAACGCAATGGTTTTGCTCTCAAGCTCCGTCCCTTCTTGCCAGGCTTTGACCTTGCAAAAGGCATTTTCTCCAATGCTTCAAACTGCCGCTGAGGTTCCACCCTCATGTACTAACCCCGTTTCTAAACCGTCCTCTGGAGACTAAAGGTCTCCCTCTGCTCTTTCGCGAAGACATAAGTTGTCATCGCCGTCTTTCCAGCTAATGATCGCATTCGCAGGATTTGGTGCCATTACTCGTTCGCAGATCTTTGAGGAGCCCATCATCCAGCGGTCTGGGGTGAGTCGAAGTATAGAAACACCTATTGGAGGCGTCATTTCGCTGTTGAGAGTTAGCCATCTGTGCCTGCGGCTCTAAGCATGCGCAGGAAACGTAGCAAAACATGTTGATTTATTCATCTACGATTCGAGCCATCTCAGAGGCAGTGTTGGCGCTGCGATAGGATGACAGTTCGTTGTGCCCGAAACTTCACGTAAGAGACCAGCATACCGTACCGTACATACACTCATATATACACCTCAGCAACTCAGGGAGACAAATATGTAATCAAAAGTCGCGTGTGAGGCGCGTCTTATCAGATGGCACGTGAGGGTGCCTCGACGAGTCGACGCAAACTAAATTTTGTTCGCACTGATCGAATGTCCAGCTAATTAATGGGCGATGCAAGAGGCCGCAAGATTGGCCGTTTTGATTGCTCGTGATACTGATATCGTTTTCTGGAATAACCCAACGGTGTATCTTCATCTTCATATCCATATCCTGAAAGAGCTTCCATGGCCAAGCATACTATCACCAAAGCCACGCCTGTGGGCGGCCTGCTGCGTGACATATGGAGGGAGGGAAAGGGTCTGGCGGAAGCAATGGTACGAAGATGCGCGATTTGATGTAAGACTAATAGTTCCTGTAAGGACGTTGCACCCCATAATTACTTCCGTTTTATTTTCTTTCATGGAGCCTCGACTGAATGTCCTCTCTTCTGTACACAGATCGCAGCGCATGTCCTGCTTTTGTACGTCGTGAATTGTCTCTTCATGCCTAGTGAGGTCGTGGGGTTGGGAGAAGATTGTATTGCATGGGTTTCCCGTTGACGGATTGATTCCTTCGCATTTGTGAGGCTCCGCTGGTGAGTTTCGCACAAGCGCCGGCAAAGTTATGCCGCCGGCATCCTCACTACCACGAACGGGGCGAGCACCAGCCCCGGCCCCGCCCATCAATGGGTACGACTGACGATGACCCTCACGCTTGGGCTTTTGAGGTTTTGCTGGAGTTTCGAGGCGCAACGTGGAGCCGTGGTACGTCCCACCATCCGCGTTTGATCTTGCTGGTGTATCCAGGTCTGACATACCTGGGCTCTACCAGCTGAATTCCACCAAAATCGGAGTGGAGGGAAAATCGGGGATGCGATCCGCCATGCTCGACATGCTACTGGCCTACTGCCGTTGTTGCGGTACGAATGGGTATTGCTGCAGTACTAGGATGCTCTCTAGCGAAGATGGCGGGATGAAAGAGAAGCCGTTGCGTTGCGTCAAAAGTGATGAGTTCGAACGTCTAGTGGCCATGCTCGTAACGCTTTGCTGCGACACGAACGGGGGCTCTTGTGCAGTTGGCTTTGCAAATCGGTATTGTGACGCTGGCTGAGGACGAAGCAATGGCAGTGCTGCCTCTTCCATCTCATGGTAGTCGAGTAGTGCATCTTTGGGTGAGATTGTCTTGGGTGCAAACTGTTCTAGAATGTATCTTCTGATTTGCTTGTCGTCTTGAGAAACCATGGGTTCCTGTGACAAGGGCGCCGAAACAAAATCTTGGACAGTAAGCTCATTGTACACATCGGACATCGTTCCATCGAGTTTGGGTATTGTGCCTGTGGGCAGGGAAAAACAAAAGCGTAAGAAGTAAGAAGTAAGAAGTAAGAAGATTTTTGAAGAGCTGAACTAGAGAACACAGAGAAGGGGTCAAAGTCGGGACATCGGTAACCCTATGTATTCATTGATTCTCTTATTGTGTTTAGCGGATTAGGGACGGTGGGAATCAGAGGGGATAATCGGCGGGCTCATTGCAAGAGGGGCGCGATTCCTCCTGTAATCGAGGGCTTATTGCCGAATGAAGTCGTATCAACATATTCGGGGCATATATTGTTCTAAAGACTTCATTTATTTCCGATATCAGGTCTTTGTTGGGAGTATATTGTCAACCTTTTGCTAGCCGATTTCATTTGAGGCAACGATGTGGAACGAAGCTGACCAGCCTCCATGACCTTGCTGTACGACTCTTGAACATTCGGAATGGTTACGTCTTTTGGTTTCCAAGTGATGAACGAAGAATGAGACTTGCCGCCATGGGAGGATTTACGGTGCTTCGAGGGTTTCGAAGGAATGATCGATGAATCCTGACACCGCGGGCGAGGGAATTGCTTCTTTCGCTTTCTGGTTTTGGGTTGGAGAAATATGTTTACTCTACAGTTAGTTAGTTAAGGCCCGACAATACTTTAGGGTGCTTACTCTGATTGTAATAATTGAAGCTTATATCCAGCATTCTAGGAGAAATATATCTCATATAACCACTGAGCGATCTTAATGATCGGCCGCTTATTGAGTCTTGATGAATGTGATGAAGCTGCAGCTGGCGCTCATTGTGAATGAGAAAGGCGAATATTGCCGAGCTCAATCCAAGGTGCTAGGTTGCATTTGTAACACCCTTCGAGGAGGACTTTTAAGATTCGAATAGATTTCCAACTCAAACAATGTCTCGGACAACATTTTGGTCTTCCTCTTATTCTTGGTTTCCCTCTTATTGGTCTCATATACCGGGGAATGGTCAAACCTAACCCGAGCGTGAAAACGGCACGTACTGGTTACCGTTTCTGATGTGGCATAAGATCGATCCAGCTTTAGTTCGGTCCGCCCTGGCGACTGTCAGGTCTTTGTATTCATTTTTGCATTAAGCCATGTGCCAGGGAACTGTTCCCTTAACTCCGAGTATGAAAGCAAATAATCAACCATATATCTCTCGTGCTAAAGAGTAGCTTTGGCCAATCGACGGCAGCGCTGACGTCATTCCATACGTCAATCTGGCAAGAATCACAAACTTGCTCGAGTGTATTTCATTTTGCAACATCTCATTGTCCATAGTCAACTCTCGCATCGTATATTTACAATATCTCATTGTCCATAGTCAACTCTCGCATCGTATATTTACAATATCTCATTGTCCATAATCAACTCTCGCATCGTATATTTCGCCATGGCAGACCTCTACAAGGAAGTCAATACCTTTTACTCCACCCTCGCCCGTGAGGACGAGACGGACAAGGCAGAGCACATCAAGAAGGTTGCGCTCTCATTTGGCTACAGCCCCGATGATTTAGCTGCTCTGCCAGAAGGTTCGAATCTAGGTGTCAGTTGTGGGAATCCGTTGACTGTTGCCGGTTTGAAGGAGGTAAGTGATGATGTCATAGTGGTCTTTGATATGATCGCTCCGCGCTGATTTCCCTGATTTCCCCCTCGCGACTGAGGCTCGATCAAGAATATCTTTAACAAGATTCTGGGATTTGAAAATGTCTTGGGTGGTAATCTGACATGAAATCTAGGGCGAGACGGTTGTCGACCTTGGTTCCGGGGGTGGCTTCGATGTTTTCCAGGCTGCACGGAAGGTCGGCCCAAAAGGTTTGGAGCGACAATAATGACAGATGCCCTCTGCAGCTTCAGCTGACAGCATTGCAGGGTTGTCTATTGGGGTTGATATGAGTGATGTAAGAAATGCAGCAATAATAAGCTGCTGTCCACAGCTGACATTACAAAAAGGATATGCTTGCTCGGGCACAGAAGAGCGCAGAAAAAGCAGGCATCACCAACGTCAAGTTCATCAAAAGTCCAATCACTGCTATTGATCTCCCTTCGGACTCCACGGATTGCATCATCAGCAACTGTGTCATCAACCTCGTTCCTCACCACGACAAGCATCTCGTGTTTCAAGAGATCTTCAGGCTGCTGAAGCCCGGCGGCCGAGTATCAATCAGCGATATCCTGGCCAAGAAGCCGATTTCGCCCCAGCTTCAACAGTGTGTTATCAGTCTATGTATTCAATATGAAACAGCTGCTGACAGTTCTAAGGCATCTTGGACTCTACGTAGGCTGCATCAGCGGGGCCAGCTTGGTCGGAGAATATGAAGGGTGGCTGAAGGAAGCAGGCTTCAAAGGTCGGTTTTCAGTCCATATACTCAATATGAAGCACTAACAGCGTAAGATATCTTGATTGTGAACAAGAACGCCGATCTCAACATCTACAAGGAGAGAGAGCAAGGAGGGCCGCCATCCTCGTCATGTTGTGGTACAAAGATTCCACTTACGGACCCAGATAATGAAATAGCGAACATAGACTTCAATGGATGGGTTGGTACGTACAGCTCTCTCAGCTCCTCCATTTCTTCAACTTTATGCTAACAGTGCATATCCAGGATCTTTCAATGTGTATGCAGTGAAGCCGAGCTCCTAGTTGTGGCATCATATGAAAGGCGAATGCACGTTGTAGCTTTATCATGACCAGCAATATTTTTCAATCAATTACTATCTACGTGGACACGACAATCGTGATTTTTCAAATCTTGCAAGCTTAGTGACCTCAATCATTTTGCTTTCTGGAGTCTTACGGTCTTACCTCCGCTAGGTATGGAGGCTAAGAGGAATGAGGGAAAAGTGTGATTATTGCACCTCAAAGCTCATGACAAAAATATAGTACTTACGGCACCAACTTCTTCAACAACAGAAGAAGCAAAAAGAAAAGACAAGAAACTAAAAATCACACGCAAATTATGCATAAAAAACTATTCTTAAAAAAGAAAAAAAAAAGGTTTGGGAAGTATATAAAAGTTGTAAGTTACATCGTGGAATTATACATCTGATACTAACCCCGCATCGCCTATTTCGCAACATCTCCACCCCGCACATCCACCCTTTCCGCACTTGGTCTCCGGCATGGTGCAGCTCCGCTCCCCATCACATTCGTTCCACCAACCCAAGAACCACTTGACTCATGTGCCACGACTCAATATATAAAATGTCTTCCCTCTCAGATCCCCATCTTTCAAATGGGCAGCCAAATCGCTACAGCTTCATCCCACTGTTCTCTTCACATTAGCAACCATGGCATCCATCGACTCCGCCAAAATCATCGCTCTTGTCGAGAAAGCGACAAACCAAAATGAGGGCGGCGCAGCAGGCATTGCGTTCCAGGCCGTTGACAAAACAGGAAAGGTGCTCGCCTCCGCCGCGTCCGGCGTGAAGAGCATCGAGACCTCCGATCCGGTCGGCCTCGACACGCTCTTCTGGATCGCATCGTGCAGCAAGCTCACGACGTCGATCGCCTTGATGCAGCTTGTTGAGCGGGGCGAAGCGGATCTGGACGATGCGGATTTAGTCGCCAGAGTATTGCCGGAGTTGGCCGCCGCGAAGGTTCTGGAGAATGGCGTGGAGAGAGAGCAGAAGGGGAGGATTACACTCAGGATGCTGTTGACGCATACGGCGGGGCTGAGTTATACGTTTTTGTGGGAGGAGTATTGGAAGTCGATTGGGACGGAGGAGGGAAGAGACGAGTTTCAGGGGAAGGCGGATGCGTTCATACAGCCGTTGAAATATCAGCCCGGGAAGGGAAGAGAGTACGCAGTGAGTTTGAACCCCACGTGCTGGATAAGGCGGGTGCTGATGCTCGCGCAGATTGGGATTGATTGGTGTGGGATTTTCATCGAACGGACGACGGGGTTGAAGCTTGGGAAGTATTTTGAGAAAAATATCTTTGAGCCGCTGGGCTTGACGAGTACGGCATTTGTGCCGACGGAGGAGATGCGTGGCAGGCTGGCGAGTATGCATACGAGGGACGAGACGGGAAAATTGCAGTTGAGGAAGCATCTTAATAGGATTGGGGAGTCTGCAGAAGGGGCAGAGGATTACTTCCATTCGGGAGGAGGCGGTTTATTCAGCACAGCACCCGATTATTGCAGTGAGCCTCTCACACACGTCCTGCTGTTCTTGATGCTTGGGAAGTATGAGAATGCTGACAGCAGCCAGAAATCCTCGCCGCGATCATGAACGATGGCATCTCCGCAGTAACTGGAAACAGGATCCTAAATAAGGCAACGATCGATGAGATGTTCACCAACCAAGTCCCAGACTACGAGGAGAAATGGGCCACGGCGGGCCAGCCAGTCTGCCGCTTCGACCTCGCCTCCGCCGCTCTCTGCGAGGAGCAGCCGCCCGCCGGACATCAAGGCTGGGGTCTCAGTTTTCTGCTCATGGGAGAGCACCTGCAATTGGCTACTGCGCCGGGCATCTGTAACTGCTTCTGGGTGATGGATAGGGAGAAGGGGATCGGAGGCATCCTGATGAGCCAGATGCTGCCCCTGGGCGATATGGCTGTTATTGGTACTTGGATGAAGATTTTGGGAGTTCTGTATGCTTGATACAGTCAGTCAAGTCTATTTAATTGTGCTGCAGTAATGAGTTATGAAATTCATCATTTGTGAGTCTTCTTGCCGGTGGAAAGTGTCAGGTCAAGAATGCGGGGGTGTGCGGGGGTAAAGGGGCACGGGCCGCGCGGGGTATGTACCTTGGCAACTCCCCTGTCCCTCAAACACCAGCCGAGGCGATCAACCCCAACAGAGAGTATCATTGCCGAATAGCTTCATGTTGATGATGCTCTCTCAATTCATCACTTAGCAATGGATTGAAGCCTCGACGACGCTTCCACGCGAAAAATAACATCGTCATATCCCCAAACACCAGTTTCTAACACATCTCTCGAGTCGAGGCCATCATGGCGGACAAACTCCAAACCCAGCCCCCCATCTCCGCAACCTCCGCCTACCTCCTCTCCTACCCAGCTCCCCGCGTCGTCCTCGTCACCATCAACCGCCCCAAAGCCATGAACTGCATCCCCACAGCCGCCCACTGGGAAATGGACGACCTCTTCCTCTGGTTCGACGCCGAACCCTCCCTGAGCGTCGCCATAATCACCGGCGCCGGCCCCAAAGCCTTCTGCGCCGGCCAAGACCTCGTCGAACAGGCGCTCTTCAAGGTCAACCCGCCGCCCAAGAGCGCGCGCAGACATCCTCCCGGCGGCTTCGCGGGCTTGAGTAGGAGAGTAGGCAAGAAGCCGGTGATTGCAGCTGTCAATGGGTTTGCGCTTGGAGGGGGGTTTGAGATTTGTTTAAATTGGTGAGTTGCCGGAAATCCTACAGAATGACTGAGAGGAGAAATTCTAATTGGGTGTAGTGACATCGTGGTAGCCTCCCCAACCGCGTCCTTCGGCCTCCCAGAGGTCTCAGTAGGCATCTACGCCGCCGCCGGCGGGCTCCCGCGCATCGTCCGCAACTGCGGTCTGCAAATCGCCTCCGAAATCGCGCTCACCGGCCGCCGCCTCACCGTCGAAGAGGCGCTAAAGTACAACCTGATCAACCGCGTCTCTGCGTCGCGGGCCTCGCTCATCGACGAGGCCGTCGGCATCGCCGAGAAGATCGCGAGTCTGTCGCCCGACGCGGTGATTGTGACGAGGGCGGGCCTGCGAGAGGCGTGGGAGACGGCGAGCGTGGAGCGCGCGGCGCAGATTACGGCAGATAGGTACAATGTCGCGCTCTTCGAGGCGCCGAATATGAAGATCGGCCTGGATGCGTTTGCGCAGAAGAAGAAGCCGCAGTGGGTGCCTAGCAAGATCTGAGCGGCTGTTGGGGAGGGAGATGAGTTATCTATGTGAACTAAGACTAGACCCGTATATAATACCATTTATCCTTACAATTCCTGATTTCTTGTGTTCTTTCTTCATTGTGATAACTTTCCATCGTCACGTGAAACGGTTTCTCACTCACATGCTGCGTTTCGGTTGTGTGTGAGAGCTTCCCCGCCATCTTGACACGAGAGCTTGGGCTAGCGAAATGGAGTTGACCATGTCAGCGACCCATTAAGCTCGGCTGAAAGCCTGAAATGTTTGAATCGCTTTTATTATTGCAGGGACCATTTTCTTCTAACATTTCTCTCGTGCTTTCGTGATTATTCAAGGATTTTACTTGCACTTTCTTGCTTATAAGCTGCGTCAGAGAACTTTGATAATTTGCAGAGAAATAATTCGTACATGGCAAGATGTCGATCACAACGCCCCTCACCACGCTGCTGAAGATCCAACATCCCATATTTTTGGCGGGAATGGGAAAGACCTCTGGTGCGCCGCTGGCGGCTGCGGTCTGTAACGCTGGTGGATTGGGAGTCATTGGTGGTGTTGGGTATACGCCAGCGCAATTGAAGGAGATGATTGATGAGCTCAAGGCACGCCATCTTCCAACAACAAAAATATACTCGCAATCCTGACAATTGGTTTAGGGCCTTTTGGTTGACAAGAACGCAGCATTCGGCGTCGATCTCCTGCTCCCACAGGTCGGAGGAAATGCTCGGAAAACGAACGTTCGCAGCCCCTCCCCCGGTATCTCTTGTCAGTTGCCACGACTAATTCCTCCAGACCGACTACACGAAAGGCAAACTCAACGAGCTCATCGACGTCGTCATCGAAGGCGGCGCCAAAGTCTTCGTCTGCGCCGTCGGCGTCCCGCCCAAGGCCATCGTCGAGAAACTGCACGCGGCGGGCATCCTCTACGCCAACATGGTCGGCGCGCCTAAGCACGCACACAAGGCCTGCCAGATCGGCGCAGACATCATCGTCGCACAGGGCGGCGAGGCCGGGGGCCACACGGGCGACATCCCGTTCAGCGTGCTGATCCCCGCCGTCTCGGACGCCATCGCGCAGTACCGGAGTCCGTTGACGGGGCAGCCGGTCCTGCTGGCGGCCGGCGGGGGCGTGTTTGATGGGCGCAGTTTGGCGGCGGCGCTGATGCTGGGAGCGAGCGCGGTCTGGGTCGGGACCAGGTTTGTGGCGGCGAAGGAGAGCGGTGCGAGTGAGGTTGCGAAGAAGACGTTGGTTGGGGCGGGGTTCGAGGAGGTTATTCGCACGACGATCTTTACCGGGCGCCCGGTGAGACATTTTGCCACGCCGTACATTAGGGATTGGGAGGAGAATAGGCAGGAGGAGATTAAGACGTTGTTGGCGAAGGGGATTGTGCCGCTTCAGCATGACTTTGAGAGACTGGAGAAGGAAGGCAAACTGACAGAGGAGATTGAGGATCAGGTTGTTTTCATGTGAGTTCTCTTTTATCTTTTCGTTTTTTCTCTTCTCCCACTTCTGCAGGACTATGGTGCAGGGAAGAGAGCAATCATGCTGACGAGGGGTGCGCATAGGCCTATGGGATACGTCGGCGGCATGGTCACAAAGCTGAATCAACCGGCTGGAGAGATCGTGAAGGAGATGGCTGAGCAGGCCTACCAATTACTGCGCGGCACAAACAAGTTTGTCGGGGGCGGCGCGAAGTTGTAAATATTTTGTTGAAGTATAGAAAGACCTCTTGGATATTGGAAGTATATTGGTCTTGAAAGTCTTGGCTTTGGCTCCCCTACCTCGCCGCTCCTCATGCAAACGATATCTGCACAGAATAGACCACATCGCACAGCATGCCAACCCGACATCTCTTCTCTTCGCTCTACCTACGGATAGACAGCAATACGAAGAGATAGGTCTCTTACCTCGATCCTCGCCATCTCTCGGTACCTCGTCCACCTCGCCTCGGCATTTTGCCATTCCTCGTCGGCAATATCGCACAGCCGTCGCGGCACAAATTTGGCCCGACGCTCCCCCCCTCGTCGCCAAAACACCGTCCTGTGCTGTGATCTGCACCAATGAAGTCCCCATCTGCGCACCCCCCAATGCGTTTCTAGGCGCATGAGTCCCGAGTCCTATGATGTGTAGCTGTGTAGCTGTGTAGCTGTGTAGCTGTGTGGAGCTGGCGCAGGTGGCTCTGGCGTCTAGGCTCGCTGAATGATTGCCCGTCCGACGTGCGATGATGGAGTGGTCTGGGGAGAGGAGTGGTGGATCTGGAGAAATAATGGGAAATAATGGGAAATAATGGGGATTTGGGCGATTCTGGGAACGCCCTGCATAGGTACAGGTACCTAGGTAGGTACGTATGTACCTATGTACAGTATGTAGCGATACCGGGGGCTGGGCGATGTTGCGGGGATAATGATATCCACCGTGCTCCCTTTCCCTTCTCCGTAGCTCATTTTTGACGTTTTGAAGTCTTTGGGACAGGGACAGGGGCCCTTAACGTGGCTGTCGCGTCGCCAAATCTGGGGGAGTGGAAGTGGGAGTGGGAGTGGGAGTGGGAGTGGGGAGTTGAGGATGTTTATCTATGCTGGCTTTCCTGATCTCATCTCATCTCGTCTCTTCAATCAATCAACCAATCTCAATCTTCATTTACCTGAACTTGCTTTGGACCTTGTAGTTATTTATTTGATTATTTGAAATACTATATATATATATATATACATATATATATGTATACATACATATATACATATACCTCATATTGTTCGTGTTCTTGTTGCATTGAAGTTGAAAGTCGAAACCAGCACAGCAACCAGCCATGAGTGACGACCGGGTTCTGCGGCCACAGGCCGATGCGGGCATCTCGAAGCGGGGACGCAAGGCCCAGCTCAGCTTCACCGACGACGACAAGCAGCGAGAGCGGAAGCGCGCGATGGACCGCAAGGCCCAGCGAGTGTCGCGCGAGAAGACGAGGTCGCACATCGCCCATCTCGAGAAGATGGTCGAGATCCTGTGCGAGAAGAACGAGAGCGAGGCGACCACGGAGCTCATGGCCGAAGTGAGCAGGCTGAATCAGGAGATTGATCGCTTGAGGAAGATCATTGAGACCATCAGGTCGGTGTTGAGGGCGGACAGCTTTGAGAGGGAGAATCAGGCGTATGTGATGCCGTGCTTGCGTCAGGGTCATGACTAATGGGTGGTAAAGACAGCATAATTCGAGCAGTAACGGCTCCAGAGGGGGGAGTCGAGCGAGAGATATTCAGGATGCAGACGTGGATCTCTTCAACGACTCTGCATCAGCGCCGCCACCATCTCCAATCTTAGAAGACTCCAGTATGGAAGAAGATCAGTCCTCAAACACCACCACCACCGCCGTCATCACAACCATACAAGAAGTGGCCTCATCCCCCATAAACTGCAGCATGGACCGCCCCTCCGAACCATCTCTGTGCTTCTCCGACTCCTGGGATTCCGCCATCGTGCCCCGCACCCGCGCCCGCGCCCGCTCCAGCCAAACCCCCGACCCGAACCAGCTCTGGGCGAAACTCTACCCGTCCCTTCCCACTCCCCCTCCCCAACGCATCCGGCACGCCGCTCCCTGCCGCATCTGGCAGACATCGAACCGCATCTACGCAAAAATGTTCAACATCAAGATTTCCCGGTCCGGGTCCGCAGACGAGATCTCAACAGGCAGTCTGTTCAAAGCCGTCAAAGATGGGTGGGGAGCGCTGAGCCCCGAGGAGCTAAGGAATCCCGCCCTGGCGGTGCTGAGGGAGATCGACCAGCAGATCTTCCCGACGTTGGACCGCGTGACGCGCGTTGCGCTGATGCATAAGAGCCATTTGCTCATGAAGGTGCGTGGTACTTCTAGACAGCCTACAAATTCGTGTCGTCCTGACCATTCCATTAGTACTTCCTAAACTCGGACGAGAATAATTGGCAGCACATGCCCCTCTGGCAGCGTCCCGTGTACGCCCTTCCGCCCCTCTGCCCCTCCCCTGAACTCCCCCACTGATCCCCCGCAGCCCCTCACAATCCACAAAGCAACACCCCATTGCCATCGACTTCTTCGCCTGGCCCTGTCTCCGCGACCGTCTCGTGTCACAACACTCCCACTACTTCGCCACCTCCTCCTTCTCCCTCGCCTACCAGCGGCACTTCCGCTTCTCCTGGCCCTTCACCTTCGACGACGCATACATCCACGACCCCGAGACCGATACCTACTCCATGGCGCCGCTGTTTGCGAAGTACCATGGGGAATTGCGATATTGGGGCATGGAGGAGGCGTTTTTCGAGCGCTTTCCGGAGTTGCAGGGCGAGATTGGCGTGGCGCATGGGTATGAGATGGAAAATGGGGCGAAGGTGAGTGTTAATAGTCCGGCGGATAGTGGGGTGGGTACGGGGAGTCCGGAGGAGGGGGAGGGGTTGGGCGAGTTTGAGTTTGAGATTGGGACGCAGGTGGCGGGAGGGGCGGAGGGGCATGAGACCACGGATGCGTATATGATGGAGCTGTTTAATGATTTGCCGTGCATTTGATGAGCGGAGAGGGAGAGAGGGGATGAGAAAGAGAGGGAGATCGGGTATATTGCATGTTGTGGGAGCGAGGTTTCGGAAGGCGTACTGTGTAGGCCTACATAGTCATGGATCTGTTAATGTATATAACATGAAATAACGAATCAAGAAACGAATATAACAAATTTTCGCAATGCAGCCGTCTGGTCTATTTATGTCCTCGGTGGAATGGGATCTCAAGGCGTGTGCATGACATCGTCATGCTAGGTGTCGGCATAATGCATTCTACATTTGTGATGGGACCATTGCATGGTTTCCATCACAATAAGTAAGCATTGCTAGGAGCATTTTATTCATTTTATTCCGAGGGCATCATATTATGTCGAAGTGCACAGTGTGGTTATTATGAGATTGATTAAAGAAGAGAAGGTCTATCTATAATCTACAGTAAAAATACAAGGTAAGCGGGGGAAGCAGGTGCATATGTACTCACTTCAACGTATTATCCATGATTCCATATATGGCTAATAGCGCAGTAGAAATTCAATCACCACAGGCAATTCAATGCTCAATTCGAGCAAGCATGCATATCAGATATATACACCCAGCCCTCGCCCCCGCACGATACATACAGCCTCTCTCCCTTCGCCAACCCAAGCCCTACGCGTTGAAATCTACCACGCACCGTCCCGCCACCTTCCCATCGCGCAGCTTGTACACTGCGTCGGGCAGGTCCTTGATTGGGAACTTCTCGTAGATCGGCTTGAGGAGGCCCTGTTCTCGTCAGCACTTCGGATCCTCTCCTTGCTGCAGAGAGCGAGTGAGAGAATGGTAAGGATGGGACGAAAACGGTGGAAGACCTACTCTCGCAGCAAAATCCAGCGCCGCGTCCGTGTCCCGCATCGACCCCACCATCGTCCCGATGATGCTCAGATTCTTGAAGATGAACCACGCGGGATCTGCGCCTGCTATGGCGGTGCCGGTTGGTGCTGCAACATCATGATGAGCCTACACAATCCAGCATCTGCGTCATCTCGGGAGGGAGGGAGGAACTCACGCAGACCGACACACATAACCTTTCCCCCCGTCCTCACCATCATCGGCGCGCTCTTGTAGGCGCCTGCACTCGTGGCAGTGACGAATATCCCGTGCGCGCCTTTGCCCGACGTCAATCTGAGGACCTCCCCTTCTACCGACGACACTTGGGTGAAATCAACAAAGTGTTCCGCCCCAAGACTGAGAGACAGTTCGCGCTTGGCCTCCCCACCATCGATGACAATAATGCGCAACCCCATGGCCTTGGCGAGCTGCACGCCCATATGTCCCACGCCCCCCCCACCGCCCGGGAAGACCGCCCAGTCGCCAGCCTTCAGGCCGCTCTCGACCAGCGACCTATACATCGTGGAGCCGGAGCACATGATCGGGCCGGCCGTCTCATCGTCCACGCCGTCCGGGATCCTCGTCGTATAGTTCGCCGGACTCGTGATGTACTGCTGGTACGTGCCCGCGGTCATCAGCCCCGTCGCGACGGCCTTCTCGCAGTACGTCTCGTGCCGGCCGTCCCAGCACAGGTCGCACGACCCGCAGACGGACCACATGGGCTTGACGCCGGCGCGGTCGCCGATCGCCCAGTTCGTGACGCCGGACCCGAGGGCGACGACGATGCCGGCGCCTTCGTGGCCGGGAGAGCGCACGGAGAAGGCCGACATGCGCGGCATGCCTAGGTCTTCGAGCATGTAGTGGAGGTCAGAGTAGCAGATGCCGGTGGTGTTGAGGCGGATGAGGAGTTCGTCCGGTCCTTGAGGGTGGTCAGAGAGGCGTGTGTGGTTACGGGAAAGGTGGCATAGGACGGCGGAGGAACAGGAAGGTGGAGGAATAGTAAAAAGGGGCTACCTGGCTGAGGCACGGGCACATCTTCGACGGCGATGGTGAAGTTGGGGCCCGTCTCTTGCACGCAGCCTGCTTTGCAGAATTTGGGGATTTCGAATTGAGAAGCGCTATTGGATTGGGTGTTGGTCGACACTTCTGCCATGCTGACGGTGATGGATAGATTTGGCTGCTACGATGGTGTTTGGAGAGGACTAAAATGCTATCGACTGGGATAGAATGGATACTGGTGGAGGAGAAACCTGTATGCGAAATTGAGACAGATGAGGAATACACAGTGATGAAGATATGAAGCTTTGGAACCTGCAACAATCGTCGAAATCCTTACATTTATGCCGCGGCTTTCCCGTTTTCACGGCAATGGCAATGGCAACGGCAGCAAACGCAGACACTTGGAGGGGTAACTCTGCCTCTTCCATTTGCAGGTTGGTTGTTGGTTGATGGACGTTACAACTTACGACTCAACGCTCTTTGACTCAGGCAGAGCCACACTGCTTGTCGCGAAGACAGAGGAAACAAATCTCGAAAACAGCCAGCCATTTAGCATCCATGCCACCCGTTCGTCCAGGAGACAAGAGAAGTGCATATTCATACCCAGATGGTGTTCAACTAGGAGGCCCTTTATCTTCTCAAACCACGACACACTGCCCATGTCCAAGGGACGGCGATGAGCCGTGGCGACGTCGATCCATGCTGGCCCCTCTCGCCCCGCGCTTGGACTCCTTAGGGTGATCTTACAAATGCGTACAAATCGTATAAATCGACTAGTATTGTAGTCCATGGTCCCGGAAATGCAGCCATGCTCTGATGAAGCTGTGAGAAAAGCAGGGCAGTGTGGAGGGCCGTGGTGAAGATGCGTTCAGCAGAGTTAAACCCGGCAAACCCGGAGTTTACTGGGAATTACCCCGCGAAACTAAGAAAATAAACGAGATGCGGGGTCGCCGATTCATATTAGCGCCGGAATTACTTTGTTGCTCCATTGATGACGATGAAGGACCCGTAAGATCCTCTGGCATTCAGTTGACGTGCCACGGATCACGGCAGGTACTCTACAATATGTGGCTAAGCTGATTTGCAGATTTGCAGTGTTATTGTTGGTGTTGGGTATAGCATCGTCTCGAGCTTAGAATCGACCAACAAAGCTGCAGAAGGGGCTTCGGGCCAAGGGCTGGCCAGTGACGAGGAGTTGGAGAAATCATATACTCTAATCTCCTATGCAAGTTTGGCTGGCACCTTGGAGGATGTGGAATGCGGAACCTCAGTGGTGGCAGGCGATCGACAATAATGCCCCTCTATTCAACAATAGAACGGCAGCCGGCAAGTAGTGGGCTCCGAGAGAGCTATACCGCGCAACCCTTACCATATACTGGAATGGAGCAGACCGGAATCGGGGAAAACAACAACGAGATCTTTCCTTAGAGGAATCGCCGCGGCCAATCAACTTGCCGAGCGCCTCAGAGGAAATAGCTGTTGGGCTGATCCCGTGAAGCTCTGGCCCCTCGATGAGCACCTAGCCCTACTGTATACACAACGTGCCGCAAAGATGGAGACGGAGAATGCAGCTAGCGACGCCATGGATTCTGAAGCTGCAACAGCAGGCACATGAGTAATTAGATAGAAGAAGTCGGCTCGCCAACTTGGCTGCACATGCGTGCACGATGATTGCGGGGTTGCTATCAACAGCCGATGCCCCTCGTCATGTTGCCGAGGCCACGATCTTCATCAGCCGTTGAGTATCAGCATCTGGATAATGATCTCAGTGGGTAAATATGTGTGAGTAGGAGTTCCATCATTGCCTCAAAAGTTTTTGTTAAAAAAACATTTCTCAAATCTTCTTCTCTTCCGCTTTGATTTAAACCTTCATCTTTGATCAGCGAAAATTTAAACATCTTCAACATGGCAACGCTCGATTTCACCACATTCTCTAACGTTATCAATGGCGAGCTGAGATCCACTGCCACTACTCGCCATGGCATTAACCCGGCAACCAAGCAGCCAAACCCAGAAGTCCCAGTTTCTACACAACAAGACCTCGACGATGCCGTCGCTGCTGCTCGTGCTGCCTTCCCCGCATGGGCAAAGGCAACATTCGAGGAGCGTCAAAAGGCACTGACCGACTACGCCAACGCTGTGCTCGCAAACAAGGAAGGATTCTCAAAGCTGCTCACCCAGGAGCAGGGCAAGCCGCTCGCCGCTGCCGAAGAAGAAGTCTTCGCAGGCTTCTACTGGCTGGCTGAGATTGCGAAGATGCATGTCAAGGACGAGGTGGTGGAGGATACCGACGAGCGTCAAGTTGTCATCCGCCACACCCCCCTGGGAGTCGCCGCGGGCATCGTGCCTTGGAACTTCCCCATCCACCTGGCACTTGGCAAAATCGGTCCGGCCGTGATCACCGGAAACTGCATTATCATCAAGCCATCGCCATTCACGCCATACTGCGACATCAAACTGGTGGAGCTCGCACAGCAGTTCTTCCCCCCGGGAGTCGTCCAGGTCTTGTCCGGCGACGACAGCCTTGGTCCGTGGATCACCGCGCACCCGGGTATCGACAAGATCACCTTCACCGGCTCCACCGCGACCGGCAAGAAGGTGATGGAGGTATATAAACCCCATCTTTACGCTATTCTTTGATATACTAAGAGTGTCTAGTCGGCCGCCAAAACTCTCAAGCGTGTCACGCTCGAGCTGGGCGGCAACGACCCCGCCATCGTGACCAAGAACGTCGACATCGCCGCGACGGCGCCCAAGATCGCCGGACTGGCGTTCGCTAACTCCGGCCAAGTCTGTCTGGCGCTCAAGCGCATCTACATCCATGAGAGCATCTTTGACGAGTTCCGCGACGCGATGGTGTCGGCAGTGAAGACAATGAAGTTTGGAAACGGGACGGATGCGACGGTCACTCATGGGCCGATTCAGAATTCCATGCAGTATGAGCGCGTCAAGGGATTCTTTAATGATATTAACAAGGAGGGATGGAAGGTTGCGGTTGGTGGCAAGAATGAGGAGAGTGCGGGATACTTTATCCAACCCACGATCATCGACCGCCCGAAGGATGACTCAAGAATCGTGGTTGAGGAACCTTTCGGTATGCCCCTTCCTCCTTTCCCCATTTCCCTTCTTATCTTCCTTTCCTTTTCGATTTTTCCTCGTCTCCACTTTTTCTCCTTCTCTACCCATATCCATTTTCCTTTCCCCTCCAGTATACCCAGATAAAGAGAGATGTAAGAACATTAGAACCCTAACAACCACAGGCCCCATCCTCCCCATCCTCTCCTGGTCCACCGAAGACGAAGTCATCGCACGCGCCAACAACACCAAGATGGGCCTGGGCGCATCCGTCTGGACGACCGACATGACCGAGGCGCGCCGCATCGGCGAGCGTCTCGACGCCGGCTCAGTCTGGATCAACTCGCATCTCGAAGTGAATCCGCACTATCCGTTTGGCGGGCACAAGGAGAGTGGCCTCGGCCACGAGTGGGGATTGAGCGGATTGAAGGCGTTCTGCAATGTGCAGACGTTGTACTTGAAGAAGCATATTTGAAGGGGAAGGGGATGAGGGGGGATGGAGATATGAAATGAAATAACTGGTTCCATTACAATTCGTGTCTGAACGACCGTTATTTGCATATTCTGTCACTATATCCATGTGAAACAGCACGCATTCCTCTCAGCCCTTTTCCATCCTACACCATCCTCGGATCTCCAAGTCAACACTGTTACCTCTACCGTAAACAGTCTCCCCATCTCCATCATCTCAGCCCCCTATTCCCGCACCCAGCCTCGAACCCCTCCGATTCTCCCAAGCGCCAAGATGATCTCTCAGCCACACTCATTACCCCGCCATCGATCCCTCCCGGCTGCTTCCTCACACCCTGTACCCCGCAGCCCCACCTCGGCTCGGTAGTTCCACGGTCCTCCCTGAGAAGTACCGCATGTCGAGTCGGGCGGCTTGAATCATCACTTCCTCTACGGGCTGTGTCGCTTGGACAATGGACATTATGAGACGGCACACATCGCACTGCTCCAATAACCAGGAGAAGGTCCAGCTTGCCGTGGTTTACTTGGTCCGCAGTTGTCTCCTCACATATGGTGTGACTTGACTGGGTGTGGTTTCCGAGACGTGGTTGGGTGTATGTGTTGTAGCATCTGATATCTAGTATAAATCCGATTTTTAGAGAGTGATATATACCCACCACCATGCTCTGTGATCTCTTCGGACGGTGTTTTGGACTCGGAAGCAGCAGCACTAATAGCAGTAAATCGAAACAAACAGTTGGCAAAGTGCAAGCTACTGAGCAGAAACAGAGCAGGTTAAGCAAGGACAGTGATACCAGCAGCCAGAGTAAGACGAAGATGGCACCGGGAAGAGTGGATAGTCCTGTTGAAGGGGCAAGTACAATGGGGAGTGGAAGCGGGAGGGAGAAGTATAAGGTCGAGGATATTACGGTGTTTGATCCTAGTGAGTGTGGCCTGAAGATGAGAAAAAGGAAGACAGAGAGAGAAGAGAAGACCAACGGGAAATAGAGCACAGAAAAATCAGATTGGCCATGATCGGTGCGGGTGTCAGTGGGATCATGATGGCGTATCAGATCCAAAAAGTACGTCTGTGACGCCTTGAAGGAGAGCCGCGGTCTGACAATTGCCCAGCACATGCAGAACTACGACTTTGTCATCTATGAGAAGAACGAGGAGATAGGATATGTACCCTCTCCGTGCGCACAAGTCACATCGCACTAACATCTTCTCACAGGAACCTGGTGGCTCAACCGGTATCCCGGGTACACGATCTCCCCATGCCTCAGAGGAAGAAATCATGACTGACGGACGTAACAGCGCCGCCTGCGACATCCCCTCGCACGCCTACACCTACGCCTTCGCGCTCAACCCGGACTGGCCGTCCTTCTTCTCGCCCTCAGAGAACATCTGGTCCTATCTGGACCGCGTGGCCAACACCTTCCAGCTGCGGCAGTACATGCGGTTCCGCTCCGAGATCACGCGGTGCGAGTGGCAAGAGGCCTCGTCGACGTGGAAGATCTGGATCGGGACGACGTCGGCTGAGGGCGAGGTTACGGAGTCAACCGACGAGTGCGACGTCCTGCTGCACGCGACGGGCGTGCTGAATAACTTTAAGTGGCCCGAAATTAAGGGGCTTGAGAAGTTTGGGGGGAAGATGATACATACGGCGCGCTGGCCGGAGAAGTATCAGAAGGAGGAGTGGAAAGGAGAGAGGGTCGCGGTTATTGGGAGCGGGGCGAGTAGTATTCAGACGGTGCCGACGATGCAGCCGTTTGTGGGACATTTGGATATTTTTGTCAGGACGCCGGTGTGGTTTGTGGAGATTGCGGGGAATCAGGGGAAGAATACGCCGTGTAGGTGATCCTTGCCGAGATGGTCTGGGGGGAAGGGAATCGGGATGCAAGGCTGATGAGAGATAGATACCGAGGAGCAGAGGAAACAATTTAGAGAGCACCCCGAGACGCTGGTGGAGCACGCAAAGGGGCTGGAAGATAAGGTTAATGCGGGGTGGTCGGTGTTCGTGAAGGGGAATGCGGACCAGAAGCTCGCGCAGGAGTATATCAGAGCGCGGACGGCGGAGATCATCAAGGATCCAAGGCTGCTGGAACATATGATCCCGAAATGGAGCGTTGGCTGCAGGTAAGCTCAACCCTCTCTTCTCGGCGGTAATTCTCGCCCTGACAACCGTTGCGCAGACGCATCACGCCTGGCGATCCATACATGATGGCCATCCAGGAGCCGAATGTCGACGTGCATTTCACGGAAGTGGTCGAGATCACAGAGAAGACGATTATTGGAAAGGACGGCGTGGAGAAGGAGGTCGACACCATTGTCTGCGCGACGGGCTTCGACACGTCGTTCCGTCCCGCATTCCCGATCGTCGGGAAGAACGGCGTCGACCTCGCGAAGAAGTGGGCAAAGGCACCAGAAGCATATCTAGGACTCGCCATCCCGGATATGCCCAACTTCTTCACCTTTGTGAGTTTGCCGTATTGAGAAGGAGATGAGAACGTTGGAATTGGTTGCTGATTTAGACATTGGTAGATCGGTCCTTCGTGGCCTATTGGCAATGGCTCGGTGATGGGCCCGTTGGAAGCTGTTGGAGACTATGTGATCAAGTTCTTGAAGAAATTTCAGGTAAGACTGACGTGGGTGGTTGGAGATTAAGTGCTGAGAGATGCAGACCGAGTTCATCAAGTCGTTCGAGCCGAAGCAAGACATCACAGACCAGTTCAACGGTATATCTTCCCCTCCATGGCTTATAATACCTTGTTGATCTGTCTCGCAGAGCATGTACAGGAGTACATGAAGAACACCGTTTGGACCGACGACTGCCGCTCATGGTGTATGTCCCCCCCCAGCCCTTTCTTCGCCCCTTTCCTAAGTTGATGGAAAGATGGAAAGCTAAAACCAAACAGACAAGGACAATGAAACAAACCGCGTTAATGCTCTCTGGTAATTATTCGCCCACACCATTTATCCTTCCTCCTTCGCTGACTGACATGCACAGGCCCGGTTCCAGTCTCCACTACATCGAAGTAATCGAGAATCCGCGCTACGAGGATTTCAACTTCAAATACGACGGCGTAAGTCTCCCATTTCCCCTTTGCTACGCTATGGACAAGTAACAATGCTGACGATGCTGCGTGGATAGGCCAATATGTGGAAGTATCTAGGAAACGGAAAGTCACGCGTCCTGGATATGGAGGGCGGGGACAAGTCGCCGTACATGGCGCTGAAGAATATCGATAAGGACTGGTTGAAGAATATGCAAACTCCTGCGGCGGTGGAAGCGGAAAAGTAAGGTAGAGAAAGGAAAGGGGGACTGTGTAAATAGGTGCGGAGAGGATCGTGATATCCTCCAGTGGTGGTGCGACTCTCATATTTTGCGTGTGATATTTCGTATATTATTCATGTTTTCGAGATTGCGCATTTTCATTTTGCTTTGTCACCACGCGAGAATCCAAATGTTGCAAGGCCATTAGGTTTTGTATCTCATCATGCAAGCTTTTGCAAGTCTACAAACAAGTTTTTCATGTGGAGTTACTGATCCCCAAATCCCAAATCTTAGCAACTCACATCCTTTCGTTCGTCAATTCGCCAGCCACTCTTCCCTTTCTCCCTGAGGGAGGATGAAACTCGTCTCAGTTTGCAGAGGCAAAGTAATATGTATCTTGATGGGCTGCAGGCTGCATCTACTCCTATGAAATCCTCCTCACCTTCCGAGCCTGGAATATCTGTAGAAAAACTGTTATCGGACGGGGCCATGATAGTGGGGGACGAGGTTGGGGAAGGAGACGGCGACTGGTAGAGAGAGGAAATGAAAGGGTGGATGAACATTTGCTGCTGCAGCGATTACGTGATTCATATTCACACTGGAAATTTGGGAATCATACACTATCATTTTGACTTTGGTTATCAGAGCAGAGTAGCATCGAATTGATACATGATCTCAGCCTTAGCTACGAGTCACATTATGACAGCGACTAACTTCCTTTCATATCTCGCAACATAACCCCCTATAAAAGGCCTGTGAACTACTATGCGTAAAGCCTTCCTTGCAACATAGCACCAACAATCACATATCAATGGGGTTCTGTCCCCATACAACGCTCCTAAAACGCCCTCACGTCAAAATTAATCTGCGCGGCTGAGCGGAAAACATGGTTTCTTGTTTCTTTCCCTCGCAGCTGTTCCTGGCGGTGTCGCTGTCAGCGGTGTTTCTTGCTGCCGGGACATGTGCTGTGTGTGCGCGGAAGCCTTTTACAAGGAAACGTAGACAGTGAAGGATAAAACGCCGTAGATACCTGCAGGATCTAATTCGCCGATCTCGAAATCAGCGCTCTCCATCACGCGTGTGCAATTGTTCCTTGGCTTCGTTGACGCCGTACTCGCTCGCGTACAAGATCCCCAAATATATTGGGGCCTGTTGTGGACTAAATGGGCATCATCGGCGTCATGTTTATCGTTAGTGGTGATAGTGTTGTTGACTTCACTGCTATTCGCAGACATTTTGATATTAATTTAAAGGGCTGGTTGATGTTAGTTGATCGTTGTATAAGCGGCGTAATGATTCAGGTTTACGATGTTGTGAGTTGAAACTGTCTTAGAAAGCACTTTCGGGTGCAGATCGTCAGCTTTGTGATCTGGTCCTATGTGTCCCCCAAGAGTTGAGGAGGACGGAAAGATGGCAAAACGCTGAATTAACAAATTTTGGCCTCAAAATGAGATGATAACTCAAATTTCTCTGGCGATGGAACTCTGCTGCTTCACATATAGAGCTCTCTTATATGAAATCATCTTCTATCCATTTCAATCGCTGAAGACCATTCTCCCTTGCTCAGGTGAAGTCCTTCGTTCTCGCTTTCCAGCACTCTCCCTACAACACGGACGGTGTATAAATAAAGAGTGCAGAATTCATTCATGATAACTTGGAACCATAAAAAAGAGGAACCATCAACTAAGTCAAACAAGAATTATGGAGCGTGTACTCGACTGCTCCGACTCCAAATCTCCATCCGCCGTAAAATCCCGTCCATTTTTCAATATCTCGTGCCTCATCTCCACGCCACTTTCTCTGCTGTCACTGCGCAACATATGCTATCAAGCAGTATCTTGCCAAAGCGCGGGATCTTGTCGATTGTCAAAATCTCGAGATTAGATCGACGGCGTTGGAAAGTTGACGTAGACGGAATTTGCGCGGGATTCTGTCTGCCGCAAAGCGAGAGCATGTTGAAATATGAAGTTCGAAGGTGCTTGATTGTAAACCTATCTAATCTAGAATAGGGCTCTCATAATATAGAGAGCCAGAAACAAAGGCCCAAAGGCCTGTGTGTATGCATAGAATCTTCCATGCATGCGCATGGAGAATCTCATGAATTCTCCAAACTGAGAATCCCTGGGTGCCTACAGGCATCCACCCAACTCCTCTATTCAACAGAGCATATTTAGCTGGGCTAGGCGTGTTTTGAACATAGTTCTAAGAGAACAATGTGCCGTGGTGTTTATAAATTATAATGAAGTATGAAGCTGTTGAAGTTCAGGCTCAAGAAGAAACTAAGACTTACACTTGGAGTATACTTTGCATACGAGGCTTGGTTGAAACCAAATAAGATTGCCTGGAAAAGCTGCGTTGATCCTTCATCATCGCTTTAAAGAATTGAAAAGAAAAAAGAAGAGACACTTAAATCTAATCATCTTCACCAACTCTTCCTTCTTCCTCCTCTCCCCTCGCCGCCAAAATGCAAACAAGCCCTCGCTTACCCTCCCCTCTCTCCCCACCACAACTCTCAACCTCCCCCCCCCTTAAAAGAAAGAAACAAAAATCGGCAGCGCGACATACCCACAACAACAACAACGGCAAAAGAAAACAAAGTCCTCAATCAACCAACTGCTCCCGTACGGATTTGAACCGTAGACCTCGGCATATCAGAATGGAGGGACGCCTATCCTACTAGTGCCGCGCTCTACCAACTGAGCTACGAGAGCCGATTTATGTTCGTCGTCGCGTATGCGCGGCCATGTTGCGGCGGGAATTGAGGGCTGGCTGAATCGGGTTTGAGTGGGTGCTGGGTTGCTCGGTGTGGGGTTGTGGGTACAGGAACGGGCGAGCGGGCGGGCGGTGAAAATAGGTGTGGTGTGGACAAGCGGGGTGGGAAAGGGGGAAGCGGCGATGAAGTGAATTCGGGCGGGTTGAAAGGTATAAAGGGAGACCGAGGAGGCGGAAATGGGGTTTTTTTTATCATTATCGGCGTACAGAATGGCATGCTCCTAATGGGATCGCTTTCCTGTGGAGTGGCTAGCGGGAGCTTGAACGCAAACCCGTGGACTAGACTGCCGACATGAGTCTTCTGTGGCAGGCCTATGCTGTTACTGCGCAGCCTTCTGCTGTCGTTTGCAACGGCGAGTGCTGTGGTTCTTGCTGTTGGTGTTTGAGTTTCTAGTGCGACGAGAGTATGCTCCTGAACTCCTGCTGTCATCGCGAGAGACGGCTGTTTGTATGGAGCCATCCATCCATGATTGAAACCGAGAACGTATCACGGACACGAATCACAGCACCAGATCCATCTTCATTTTTATAGCATCAGAGTTGGCACTAGGGGAGGAAGGACTTCCTAACACGAAAAATCCATTCGAGTCTGGAGACCTCCTTTCAATTCACGGATATCCTCTCTCTCTCTCTTCTCCTATTCACTCTTTCTGTCTCGCGCTCTCGCCCTCCACCATCCACTCACGCATAAAACCTCCTCGGCCAAATATTCAACCCCGTCTTTCTCCCCTCCCCCACCGGCAACCCCGCATGCACCACCCTCCCATCGCCGCGCCCACTCGGCATCAGATTAACCCAAAAGATCGCATTCCCCTCCACCGGCCTAAACGCCGTGCCGCCCCCCCTCTCCCGCCACCTGGCGGACCCCGCCTCCTTCCCTTCCTCACCATCCTCTCGTATCTCCGGCATCTTGATATGCGGAAACCACGTTTCCCCCTCCGTGCAGTTCGCCTCCAGAAACACAAAGAAGCTCGCGGGACGATTGAACCGCCTTCCATCGGCCAGAAGCTGCGGCATGGCGTACCAGTCGTGGTGGAGGTCGAATTTCTGGCCGGGGGCGTAGCGGACGAGTTGCGGGAGGCTGAAGTCGCCGGAGGGGGGAAGAAGGGCGCCCATGAAGGTGCGGGCGCGGGCGAGGATGCAGGGTACGACGGGGGAGAGGGGGAGGAGGGCGGAGGAGGAGGTGCGTGAGGTGGAGGAGGTGAGACGGTTGTGCAGGTGCACTTGGGAGGGAAGGAAGAGGGGGGCGCCGAGGGTGAGGAGGGTGGTGAGTTCGAAGGGGGTGAGGAAGGAGGGGATGTAGATGAGGAGGGGGTCGAGGGAGAGGATTTGTGTGGTGTAGTTGTGGGGTGGACAGGTTGGGGATGAAGATGATGAGGAGGGTGGGTGTTGGGTCGAGGAGTGCAGGTGGGTTTTCCAGAGTTGGAGAGTGCGCTCGTAGTTGGAGTAGAGGAGGGCGAGGATGAGCGTGAAAATGGTGAGCTTTGATGCTAGAGCCGACTGTCAAAGAGTTTAGTGAGGGTACGCTGCACTGAATTTCTTGATGTATACCATGATTGAGAACCAGAGGTAGGCAGATGCCTCTGAGAAGCCATCGCATTCATCTTCTTTCTCGACAGCTTCTCCTCGCTGCCCATATATCTGTCCATCCTCTCCTAGACAACCTGTCGGCAGCCGATTCCTAAGATCCGACGATTCCTTGAGGGTCCTGCTTAAGTACTCTCATCACAGAACATCTGCCGAATAGAAATGAGTGGAAAATGAGATTTGCCATACTCAGCATTGTTCCCATGTCCTCATGACAACACCATTGGCCATTAGCCAAAACCCATCTTCCACCGGAATATCGAACGATTCCCGGACTGTACAAGAGAAAGTAAGGTATCAGAGGACGGAAGTGCAAGAAAGTCTAAGGAATGAGTTCGTCCGCACGGTCCAGGATATATGTATATTGAAGTGGTACCGGCTCAATGCTGCTGGGAGGAAACGGTTCATGCACAACCAATAAAAAGAGCTGGACTTACCGCAAGACATCGACTGCAGTGCCGATGTCAGATTGCTGCGGGGAAGGAAGGAAGGAAGGGAGGAAGGAATGGAATGTTTGCTCGGAAGTCTTGATTACGCTTGACTTCAAGGGCACTCTCGGGGTTATAGTCCAGGGTTCCAACCTTCTTTAGCTGGCTCGGTGGTGGTATATTGATGTGTAGTATCTGTTTTGCGAGGTCTCCAAAGGGCCAAATCTATAATCAGATCAGCATAACTTATAAGATCGTGAGAAGATAGGAGAAAGCAGCCAAGAGAATAATGGCAGGACCGTGCAAAGCCTGCGATAAGCCTGCGACGTTGATCAAACGGCAGGATGTCTTGGAGTTGTCGAATGTCCGAGAGTTGTCGCTTAGCCACACATATGAGACACGTTAAGCCTCGTATCGTCGTATCGTCGTCTCATCCTCACCTCCTCACCTCCTCGTCTCACTACTTTCTTCAACCCTTCAATATCAATGCTCCGAATGCGACCTCCTTACTCTACCATTTGAGCTCTGTTTCCATGTGTTTGCACGAGGAATTACGCTTTCTGAGCCAGGTGGACGCATGTTATGCATATCATCTCGGAGCTCTTGGACGATATCGGTGGGCATACCGTACATATACCGTATACCCCTATACCTTATTACCACCTCATAGTTGGCGCTTTGAGGTGCTATGAAGATATTGATGGACTGATGGAGTCAGCGACTTTGCTACGGATTTGAGATGTGTTCAAGTCGAAAACAACTTCAACTTCCTTCTCGCGTTTTTAAGCTCTGTCTGCATTGCCTCACCTCATCTATCCTTCAAGAATCTGCACAGTTACATGCGCATTATGCATCCAGAAGCCTGCCTAGGCCAAGTCCATCGGGGTCGTGAAGTTTCACGGCGACCAGCGACCACATCAACCCCGTCTCATGCTACTGTACTCCACGGCCCACATGACGGCCCTTGGTCTACAACCTCACCTGTTCTTCTTCTCCTCCTCCTCCTTCTCCTCCTCCTCCTTCTCCTCCATCGCTCTTGGCGCCTCCACTCCAGGTCCGATCTCATGAATCCCGTCTCAAACCTTATCCCATTCCCACCTCACAATCTCGCAATCGCACCGACGTCTCACCCATCGTGCCAATGCCATGCCGCACAATCTCGAGTATCACATTTTTTTCTCTGTTTCCGTTTCCCTCGTCGCGGCCTGCCCCTTGCCATACTCCCAAGGCATGAACATGATCTCCTTCACAAGCCCGCCTGCGTCGTCATCTAGACTTCTCTCTCGTTTCCTCTTTTCTCATCATGTTTAATCATCTCCATCACCGCCGGTGTGGAAACTAATTCTTTTCGTGTCCTGCGAGCATTCACTTCTGGGCTGGTCCCGTAATTTCAAATATTCGATTCTTTTACATTATTTCACCTAATCGCCATTGCTACGGGCAGCACTGCTGCTCTCTCGTTCTCCAGTCGTTCGCCCGTCGAATCTTCCAACCATCACCAGCTCCCCGAATAGAAGGCGGAAGGCAGATGGAATCATGATGTTACCAACCCTCTTCACGACCCTGCTCCTCGCAGTCTGCACCGTCGCCCAACTCGCCCCCGACGTCACCATCCCCACCGACATCCAAACCGACGTCGCCGACCGCAGCCGGACTGAGAATATCGAAGACATATTGCGATCGTACATCAACGAGCTCGACGGCGGCGTCAACATCCTCTCCCGCCGCCAGGGTCCATCCGCCCCCTCCCCCTCCCTCTCCTCCCTCCCCACCGACATCCAAACCGATGTCGCGGACCGCAGCCGCCGCGAAAACATCGTCGGCATCCTGCGCTCCTACCTCGACCCCCGCTTCAGCCGCCTACACAGCCGCCAATCCACCTCCCCCTCCACCCCCAACAACCTCACCAGCGCCGCCTCCACATGGTCCGCCACGACCCTCTCGGCCTGCACCACGGCCCTCTCCATGCTACGCGGTCTCGCCTCCTCCCCCTCCGGCATGGCCTTCTGCTACAACCTGCCCTTCCTCGACAACTCGACCGGCGTCTTCCAAGCCGACCTGCGCCTCTTCACCATCTCGCCTCCCTCGGGCGATTTCGCCAATGTGGCGCCCAAAGATGTCGACGTCGGCCTGCAGTACGTCGGCGCCACGGTCCAGGGCATCGCAGCCAGTGAGCTGGGCACCCGCGACCTCGAGGCCCGCAGATACCCGCTCGTGGCGTGGCCGCCTGCGCGTCGCGACGACGCGGCGGCGCTGCAGAGGCGGGACGACCAGACGCCGGTGCTGGCGCAGAGCTATGCGTTCATCGGGCAGATCAACAAGGACCTTCTGACCGGGAAGCTGAACTCGTAAGAACCTCCCCACCCATTCTCCCCTCGTCCTTCTTCTCTGGCGCAAGCTAACACCCCCCAGCTCCGCCCTGCAAGCCCTCCTCATCCCCCTCGTCACGCTCTCCATCCGCTCGACGTCGACGAACAGCTCGCTGTCCCCGCTCGAGGCGACGTTCGTGACGGGGCTGTTCTCGGACCAGCCGAAGACGATGGCGACGATCAGCGCGGCGGGGGTGGTGGCGAACGCGGCGTTCGTCGTGCCGGGGATGCAGATCCAGGTCGTCCCGATCGGCGCGGTTGTCACGGGGGTGTGGGCGGCGGGGCTGGTGGGCGTCGTCGGGTGGGGCACGGTCGGGAGGATGGGGTTTAGGGAGAATTATCGGAGGAGGAAGGCGAGGGCTGAGGGGATGGGGATGGGCACGATTTAGGGTGGGGATGGGAAGGGACGCGAGAGGCGAATGGGACATTGGACGGGATGGATGGGATGAGATTGGGTTGTTTTCGGTATATCAAGTTGGAGACTTAGACACATATTTCCCACAAATATCCTTTGGTATCAATCAAGAAAACCAAAATATCAAGAAAGCAAGCATGCGTGAACGAGGCGTTTCATGGGAGGAACCGGAAAACCCATGTTTTCAGACACTAAGAACACGCAAACACGAGATCAGGTGGACAGGTTGGTAGACGAAGAATTATACATAAGTCGAAGTCTAGAGGTGTTCGAACTGCGAGGATGCGCGCGTTTCTTCTAAACACGGCATTGCGGATTTACAGGGGTCCGGGCAACATTTAGTTGCCTGGGTTCTGCTTGACGAAAGCGACTCCCTTGTCGATGTTCTGTCGGCGAGCAGTTAGTATGGATGTAGCAAGTGGACAGAGGGATAGGATATGGAGAACGCACCTTCTTCAAGTCGACCAAGGCGGCATCCAACAGCTTCTGCTCCTCAGGAGCAATCTTGCCAACCTCGTAGATCTTGTGGGCACCCTCTGGGCCAAGCTCGACCTTGGAGGCGAAGAAATCAACACCCTGGTCCTTGTAGAGTGGGGAGTCAACGAAGGTTGGCTCGACAACACCCTTCTCGCCCTGCGCAGCCTTCAGCAGCGACTCGGCGAAGCGGGCACCAGCCATGGCCATGGAGAGGGTAGCGGAGCCCGCACCATCCTTGGCCTTGACGACCTCATCACCACCGAACTGGACGCGGTTCAGGAGCGCCGCGTTGCCGACGAGGTCAGCGTGCTTGCTCTGGGAGAAGAGCGGCACGATGGTGACGCCGGAGTGGCCGCCGACGACGGTGATGGCCTCATCAGCCGGGTCGGTGTTCTTGAGCTCGGAGACGAAGCGGGAGGCGCGGACGACGTCGAGGCTGGTGACACCGAAGAGGCGCTTGGGGTTGTAGACGCCCTTGGACTTGAAGACCTCGGCGACGATGGGGACGGTCGAGTTGACCGGGTTGGCGATGACGAGGATGTTGGCGTTGGGTGCGGACTCGGCGGCAGCCTTGGCCAGGTCGCGCACGATCGAGGCGTTGGTGTTGAAGAGGTCATCGCGGGTCATGCCTGGCTTGCGGGGAACACCGGCGGGGATCAGGACGATCTCGGCACCCTTGAGGGCGGCGGCGAGGCCGGATGGGGTGGGCTCGTAGCCGGTGACGTTGGACTTGGTGTTGATGTGGGAGATATCGGCAGCGACACCTGGGGCCTGTGTTAGGATTGTGAAGCCAATTGAATTGGTGGGCGAGGAGCTCACCTGGTCCTCCACGGATATCGTAGAGGGCAAGCTCAGAAACACGGGGGTTGAGCTTGAGGAGGAGGGACAATGGCTGTCCAATTCCACCGGCAGCACCGAGGACGGTGACCTTGGAGAGCTGGATAGGCAGATGTTAGCAACGCCTTTGAAATGTGATCCTCACGGCCGTCCGGTCCTTGCCGAGGCATGGAGACATGGAGACATGGAGAATCTTGGGGATTGCTTCAACTTACGTCTCTTGCGGAGGCAGAGAATGCGCGGCGCTGGGCGGCGCCAAAGGTGCGTGCGGCGAACATGGCTGGATATGTGAGGTGAGGTTGGAGAAGGGGGAGAAGATGGAATTGGATGCGGAAAATAAAGAGAAGAGTGACGGGAGAGTTGGGGACGACAGATGGAACAGCTATTGGGTTTCGGCACGGACCTCGTCGTGCCGATTTTGCATTGTCGGCCTTGGACTTCAGGCTGAACTTCACGTGCTGTGGACCCATGTCGTCATTCAGGTGTTAGCATCGGCTATGGCCCGGAAGTCAATTCCTTCGACGTCTTGATATTGATGAGCTCCAATTTTATAATTGATTTATAATTGATTTATAATTTATAATTTATAATTTATGATGTTACTCTTGAGATTTGAGGATTCTGATATGGGTGTTGCCTTTTTATATGGTAAGTGCTAGAAGTCTTTCTTTTGGGTCTACGAGCTATATTCGTTCTCCTAATCCTCTCTGCTTCTCCTACTAACCACATATCAAATGCTCCATGTGCAGCGTCCTGCTATTCTGCTTTGCTTTTTTAAATAAGTATCCGGCTATTCAGCATCGAATTGGCTTCAATGGGTCATATCCAGCATTTCTTTGCTAAGTGAGCTATGGCTAGCTCGTACTCCGAATCACATATGGGAAGGAGAATCCAGGAATAACTCGCACTCAGGAGGGTTTCATTTTCTTTATAAATGACATGTTCTCGGTTGAAGATTGCTCATGGTTGCTCTTGTCATTTGGGGGGTTTTGGTTTTACGTCTCAGCTCTTCCAGCAAATACAAAATCAGTCTTTTCTGACCTTTTCGGATCAATTCCTCAAACTTTGATTCGTAAGAAGAGCTCGCCTTTTGCTGGGAGTTTTCCGTCAGTGAACACTCGAGTGGTGACAGCAGAGACGTGACTTCGATGTAAAGATGACTCGACGACTTATGGAGAAGAATCTCTGCATCTGATTCGCACATGAGTCTCACAGTATAGTGAATCTGCGAGCCCGAACCACGACGGAAAAACGTAAATTGCTGATGAAATATTGCTCTCTACAAAAACTGGAGAAAGAACTCCTCGGGATTCTGGTCTTATTTTATATACTTTGTGTCCAGAGCATCTCTCGATTCCGATATACGCCGATGCTCCGGTGACACGGCGGCCATGGCGAGAGACCGCAGCCATAACGAGGAAGGAAGAAGTAGCAAGAAGAGCACGACAGCAACGGTCCGATCCGCACGTCCATCGCCTCTCGCTCCCAAATCCACGGCCTGGAAATCCGCGGCACCTTCCTGATCTCAGCAACGCGTTCAAAGCTCTCAAGAAAACCATCCAGTATTAGGCATTGCGAGCTGCTTTAGTTTGAGCGAGAGAGAGAGATCACAGAAGATTCTGCTCCCATTTATACACGCCCACTCCGAGTCCACTCGCCTGGCCTGGCGATGGGTGGCCTACAGTCCTTCACTGACATGCACGATTTGCAAGAAGAGGAGGTCGAGGACTCTGAACATGGACGACCGTGCGGCGGACCCTGAAGCGGTTATCCTTGCGCAAATGACTGTAGAATCCAGAACGAATTCGCCGGCCATGCTTATTCTCCTCTCGCACCTCCACCCCTCGCCCTCTTCCATCTCCCCCCCTCTACTTCCTCCGTTATCCCATCTCCACAGCCTCTCCACCAACAGAATCCCCAGAGTCACTAGAGTCTATGGCTAAAGCCTCCATCATGCTAAACAGTCGCCCTAAAGGACGCGATGTTCATATCTTCTGCTTACGCGATCTGCATGCCACAATCAGTGGTCTAATGCGCACAAACGGTATTACGAATGCCAGCCCTACACGCTGTAGTAGAAATCGTCGTTATATCCAAAAGCGACTTCACTCTGCAGAATGAAAGCAACAGCATAATAGCAAAGGTTGATAATCCGCTTTAGCTAGATTCTCGGCAGCAACAACACAACGAACGAGAACAGACGACGACGACGAAGGCGGGGTGGGAGTCGTTATGAGAAGAGGCGTGGCGAGAAGCTCACAACATATGAGAACCGCGCTGGGACATGGATTGAGGGCTGGCAATGGCATTATTGGCTGAGAGCGCGATTTCGGGATGCTGGAAGGGGGAAGAGGCATAATAACCATACTTTAATCTTGACGATATCTGCTTTGTTGCCTTGTGAAATCAAGGCTTATGACAGATATATAGAGTGCTGCTTGTAGAGCAGCAGTGTTCAAGCATGGCAGCAAAGGATTACTGGGGAGGGAGAGAAAGGCCAAGACTCGAGTTGCAAGTGCTGGTTGAATCGCGTTCTATACTGCTTGCTTTTATCACCTCATCCCATCATCTCTACCGCAGAGGCACCAAACCACCACACAAGTCTTCTACCTCACAATGCCATTCGTCAGCGTCTTAACCGTGCAAGCACCGCCGCTCTCCGTGACCAGCTTGCCCAGCCCCGTCTTCCTCTCCTCCCCCTCCTTGCTCAGCTCCTTCACCGCCCCCGCATCAAACGCCACCTCCAGCGCCGGCGTCGTCGTGAACCCCGGCTGGATCATCTCCCACACCTTCTTCTTCGGATTCAGCACCCCCTCGGGCTCGCCCCTCCATCCCTCGAAGTACACCCTCTCGCCGGCCGGCGCGTCCGCCGGCGGCGTCACCAGCTCCACCGGCCCGGCGTGGTGGTCCTCCTCGCCCTCCCGCAGGCGCGGCGACGCCGCCAGCACCATGGCGCTGGACTTGATGCCGCGCATCTTGACCGGCTTGAGGTTGCACACCACGACCACCTTGCGGCCCTGCATCTCCTCCAGCGGCACGAGCCCGTTGAGCCCCGAGCACACCGTGCGGCACACCTGCCCCTCGAACTCCGCCGTGTCGTCCGTGCCCGCCTTGTCGCCCATCGCGATCGTGCTGACGTACAGGCTGTCCGCCTCCGGGTGCTTCACGGCCTTCAGGATGTGTCCGACGCGCAGGTCGATCAGGCTCGGCGAGAGCGGCGCCGCGGGCGCGGCCTGCTTCTGCGGCTTCGGCGCCTTCTCCTTCTTCTCCTTCTTCGCCGTCTTCTGCGGCGCCTCGGGCGTCGCCGCCGCCGCCGCCGCCACCGCCTCGATCTTCTCCTTCGCCGCCTTGACCTTTCCCCCCTCGACCCTCGTGCGATCCGCAACCTCCTTCTGCTCTTCCTTGCCCGCACCCTCCGCCGCCCTCGCCGCCGCCGCAGCCTTCTCCTTCTTCGCCTTCTCGGCCTTCGCATCGACGGGCGGTCTCACGAACAAGATCTCCTCCACATCGACCTTCACCTTCTCCGCCTCCGGCACCCCGAGCCCGAACAGCGGGCTATTCTGCACAAAGTCCAGATGGCGCACGACGTGCGGCAGCCCCGCCTCGCCCGTCCGCTGCGCCGGCGTCCAGTGCGCCACCATCGGCGCCAGCGTCCGGTACAGCGCCACGTCCGCCTCCGACGGCTTCGCGCCCAGCACCGTCGTGCGCGTCGCCAGGTGCGTGTTCAGCGCGCTGAGCAGCGTCGGGCCCGCCGGCGAGGCCTGAGAGAGCCGCGACGCCGTCGCGACCCATTGCGCGATCTCGGCCGTCTCAGAGGGCGTGTACGTCAGATTGTCGAAGGTCGACATCGTGGTGCGTGCTGAGAGGGTTGAGGTGGTAAATGCACGCGTTGTGCGCAGGAAGAGGCGTGTGGGAAACAGCTTGATGGTTGGATTGGAGGTGTGGTGGTGGTGGAGGTGCGTTGGAGCTGTTTATGACGCAGAGTTGTAGTTTGGAGCTTCAAAAAAGTTTGGCGCTAGTGGGGTTGGTTCAGGTGGGTCACGTGTAAACTCAGTTATGGCATTTGAAACTTGATGGTTTGGTATACGCTTCAGGAGAGATGATTTATCTGCTTATTCCAATGATTATCTACCTAAACGGCGTCGAATAGGAAAACCCCTGCCCATATCTCGTTGCATGTTCATTCCGCTCGTAAGCTTCATCCATATTAGCCCCCCCGCCCCCACCTCCCTTCACAACTCCTTGAAAAGCATCTCAAAAATATCCGACTCCCCCAGTTATGGTACTCCAGAAAGCGCCAATACGCCATATAGAAGCTGCAGCTGCAAACTTTTTACTTTTACAAGGCCAGTCCCGTGCCGTCCCCCGTCCACCGATACAAAGAAAGGACGTCGCGACGCCGTAATTGCTGCTCTCCGATGTCTTCTGGTAACCTACCACGCACCTGCGCAAGTGCTGAACGCATGACTTTGCGGAAATTCCTCTGCGGATGGTCAGTCATCGCTCGACTTCGATTAGGAATGGTGACTCACCTGATATTCTGTGTTCAAAGTAGCAACACACGCTTCGTGAGCTCTCACGATCGTCTCACAAGCCCTCACCACACTTGGGCTCGCCTCGCTCTGCAGCTTATCGGCAATGAGCAGAAGCAGAAAACTCCCTTGTAAGAGATAGACTCCAAAGAAGAACGGCATAAACTCCAATCCTGGGTCGTATTCTAGTATATTCTCTATTGCTTCTGCAGCAGACACAGCATGTCCTGTGGCGTTGATGAAGCTCTGTGACGAGATCCATAGATCATTGTCGTCTAATAATGAGATGGGATCCCATTTGCCGGTAAGCAGGATATGAAGAACGTGCATGACGTGGGTGCCATATGCTACCACGATGCGAGTCTGGATATCGCATTCGGTAGTCATGCGTGACGTCGACGTATTGACGGAATGTCCAGATGGTGATGAAATATCGTTCTGGTTCAGCTGTATGTTTTCGAGGTTGTTGTGAGCACCCGCGTTTTCGTCAGTGCTTGACAAATGTCGTTGCTCGAACTCCTTCAGACTTCGCCCATACGCTTCAAGTTGTTGCGTTATTTCGGTCGCATAATCGGCCCACTCCTGCGAGGATCGAAAACCGACGCCGAATCGGGGATGATTTTTGGCATGATTGAGATCGACGATCTCGCCAAGAATGGTCATGAGGGGCAAGAAATACCCGAATATACTATGACCAGTACACTCAAAGTTAGGTCCTTTCCTTCTGATTCGGGCTGAGCCGTTCGGGGAAGTAATATGAATGCTGGAATCACCGGAATAGAACTCGCCAGTTTGCCACATTGTGTCGTCCATCGGCTGGAGTAGACCATCACATTCCACGTCCAGGAGGAATAGCGGCTTGTTGTAGCACAGCGACAGATGTCGATCAACTGTGTAAACAAGCCACCAGATTCTCCGGCGTTCTTCTCTCTCCTCCTCTGTGATACTGCCCGGTGTGCCAGGTGGAGGATGTGGAACGTCCATGTCATCCTCTGGTTCACCGTCGGCGTCGACATCATTGCTTGACTGTGGTGTTGGGCTTGGTGGCAATTCACGGCCGAGCTTCAGCTCCCGCGCCAATGACCACGCCGCATTCCACCATCGAAGACTTGCTCCTTTGTATTCGGAAGCGGAGACAACTGTGGCTAGATGGATATATGTCACCACATCATCCAGAGCACCAGCAGCGCCAAAAGCACCGCCTTCGCCAGTCATGGCGTCTGGTCCAACAGTTCCAGGCATGGCGACACCAAGTCCACCAAGAGCAACTCCATTTATGACCGTATCGGTGAAATTGTTTGATGTTTCATCAACAGGAGGGCCATGGATGAGCGGCTTAAGGAGTCCCACGGTAAGCTCGAGCAACCTTTGGCAAACGCGTCCCCTGGCTGAAGGCGGGACAGTCAAGAATGCAGCATCACTAGTCTGTGCTGCTACCCATAACATGCTTGCTAGCAATGCTGGAGTACATTGTCGAGGCTTGGTTGGATGCAAGAATGATCGCTTGCGAAAAACGTAGCCTAGGACATATGGTGACATTGGATGCATCTGCGCCGACGACGAGCTAGCAAAGTATAGATCAAGCAGCTCACACGCCAGAGATACAGGAACAATGTTTCCAAGATGAGGGATGAGTGGCTGCAGGACGGGATACCTCAGCTGTGAGTGAAGATGATGATGTTGTTGAGTCATGTGATATTGGTTCATCGGTGAAGGCATAGATGCCCATTGCGGCGAGGCGACTGTAGGTGTCTCCATTGAAAACCCCGGCATTGGACTATCGCCTAATCTGAATGCGGGGGACTGATGGTTACCCGGATAATGTGGGGGACTTTGCATGGCATAAGGTAGGTCTGGATACCCGGGTAAAGAGGTAGATGAACCATAAACTGATGTGTTATTGTTCATCATATGGCCATTGACCGATCGACTGTAGCCATGCATCGTGCCGTATCCATTGAGCCCTATGTCCGTGGGACTGTCCATCTGAGATTGGCTCATCGCATCGTCGTGCCGGTTTGTCATTATCGGCTGAAGTTGTTGCGGCATATCTCCAAGCTGCCCAAGGCTTCGATTGCGGCCGTTGCCGTTCATCAACTTCTGCGCGGCAGTCGGGGGTGCATTATTCTCGTTCATCGAGCCTGGATCTCGACGGTGGCCGTCGGAATTGTCGTTGAGAGAGCTGATGGAGGAACCGTGATCCAATCTTGACTCGATCGGAGATCTTCCGTCTGAAGACTGCCCTGTTGGAGATTTTTGACCGCCGTTCGCCACAGCAGCAGCTGCTGCTGCTTGTTGCGCCAGGTCTTTTCGTGACGCCTTTCCACGCTTCTTGCGCTCACGAATGTATTCACAGCCCAGATTGAACTCTAAGGTATGGTATTAGCATAATCCTGAAAAGGTCGATCAGCCGTGACATACCGACGCAATGGGCGCATGGATTCTGCCCGTCACATTTAGTTCTGAGTTGATTGCACTGGTCGCAAGCTCTGCTGATCCTTCTTCGCACTGGACCGGAGGAGTGAGATCCATTGGTGCCAGAGCTCCTTCCGCCTAGCATGCCTCCAGATAGACCATTGTACGGATGTTGGCGATGTTTCGAGCTGGAACTCCTACTTGACTGGGAATTCTGATGCACATCGATCTGTCGTTGTAGTTGATGAAGAGCGTACTGGGATCCATGCGCAAGACTGTCTAGACCTCCATGCATGTGGTTTGAAGGGAGGTGTCCCGTCGGCAGCATGTTGGTGACGGGAATGGTATGATAACTCGAATAGCGATGTAATGGGTTGGAGAGCATCTTGCTCCAGGCAATCAACGAATAGGTGCCACCGCCGGACTGATCTGTAGCGACAGGCAAGTCGACGAAGGCAGGCAAAGATGGAATGATAGACCGACTCTGGCTATCTCAGGATAAGAAGCTCGGCGAGCTTTGAGCCGGCGTATGAGTCTGTTTGGTAGGAGGAGGGAAACAAAAAGACGAGATGACGAGATGCATAGGATCAGTCAGATCGGAAGTGGTGTCCAGCCCATCTATATCTCTACGTACATCTGTCCACGTCCTGGGGAGGGGAGGGGAGTTGTTGTGGCAGGCACCTTGAAAGGGCAGCGAATCTATTTTGTCTGGACGCTCGAGGATCGAAACGAGCAAGAGATGGGAAGTGTCAGAATGAGAATGACCAGGGCAACGCCACGCCACACTATGCCAGGGCCAGGTTGACTAGCATGGCGGGGTTGCGCATTAGAGAATTGGCCGATGTCTGTTTTGTCTGCTTTTATCTTCTCTGGTGGGAGAGTGATATGTATGTGAGAGAGAGAGAGAGAGCGAGAGAGCAGCAGATGCCTGCCTGCTCGGGGCTATATTGATATTGCTATTGGTATTGATATGGGAGGCGAGATGGAAGAAAGGCAGGCTCTCTATATCTGTGGCCGTTGCGCGTTAATATCAACGTTGCCATGCCATGCCACGTGCGATAATAGCTGCGCCCCAAGGATGAAGGATGTCAGGGTGTCTGGGGAGCAGAGTACTGTGTACTCCAGTCACTCCAGTCGAATATGTGAATGTGTGAATGTGTGAATGTGTGAATGTGTGAATGTATGAATGTGTGGGGGAGTCGGGGAGTCGGGGGTGAGTAAGAAAATATATGTATGGCGGGGATGAGGACCGTCGAGACTTGGCGCACTAGAGCCGAAGTACCAAGTACAAGTATCAAGTATCAAGTACTCTCGTGTACATAACATGCTTTGCTCTCCGAGATCTCTCCCTCAGCTGGTGCTCACAGCATGATCTGGAGTATTTGGAGAGGATGAACAGCATACATATATATGTGTATGTATACATACACACATATATCATGTATAGGAGACACAGGAGCCCTTTCAAGCATTACTACTCATCATCGTCAGCCATGTCGAGTGGAAGAGAGCGACCACGAGCATGAGTGAGCGGCCTGGCTTATCCAGAACAAACGGCATCTGCTGTCGCGCAGATTTTGACACCGAAGCTGTGCCCCGATATGTCCGCGACGATGAGCCTCTCGATGCTATGCGTGCAGCGTTCTTCGACGTGGGCTCTCTGAATGCTTCAGGGCTCTCCAACCCTCTCCCTCTCCTCCCATCTCCCACCTGCCATCTCCATCTTCACCGCGAGGCGCACCGTCGTCTCTCGTACATATATCAGTCCATGTGCTTTAGATTGCGGCCTGGCCTGCGCGACATTCACTCGAAGACATCGGAGCATGTATTGTAGCTGTAGCAGTCTGTACCTGCGGACATGTTGCCCATCGAGGCGCGTCTGGGGATGCGACGACAGGGCCGAGCACCCCTCTCTTTCCTATCGCGTCCACGCTCTCCCTCGAAATCCTCGAGATTGTCGAAATTGCACGTACAGGCCGGAGAAGCGGCCCCTTTGAGACGTGCCAGTCTCTCCTCTCGTCGACGGTCCGTCGAAGCAGTGCGCTGGGGTTGGATGAGAGGTCGCAGGCATGGCAGGTGGCATGGCAGGTGGCATGAGAACGGCTGCGGCGTGGTGCGGTGTGGTGAGGCGCTTTGGAATGGGCAGCGAGAGGGAGTGAGTGGTCGTGGGTGGCTTGGAGCGAAACGTGGTTGTGTGGAGGAGCAGGTACAGTCAGTACAGTCAGTACAGTCAGTACATATTCCGTACTCGTACCTTTCTTTACCTTTACCTCCAGGTACGACCCCTTCTCTCCAACCTCCAAAAGGAAATGAATATGCTTTGACTAGACGAGCAGACAAACGCAAGCTCTCATCTCCACATAGGGCAGCTTCTATGCTGATTATCATTGCGATTGCTCTACGGAAATGCAGAAACACACTACTTTCCTCAATTGGCAGACGTCAACTTCCCCATCTTCACCACCCGATGCAAGATGCAGATGCAAGACCTCCTGCATGGAGTAGTCACTTACTATCCACGGCATTCATCTTGCTGCGACAATAATAGACGCACGGAGAGTGGACTTCCCTAGGTACTGTACTCTGGGTTGTACTCTACATGCTATGCTCATTCTATGCTCATCCTATGCTCATCCTATGCTCAAGCCATATTCTAGCATGCATCTTCTCGAGATTTTCCCCGCAGCGTCGGCCCTTAATGCATCTCCACCGAGCTGTTTAAAGCAGCACTCATCCGGCGTCCTTGGGACGACTCTCCGCACTCGCACAATGCTCCAGCGTCTCTTCGCCCCGTCAAGCCGTGAAGCGAGACGCAAATAGATTATTCGTTGGCAGATCTTCATCTTCCCTCCTTCCTCCTCCTCCATAACGTCGATTTGCTGACTTAGCTGAGGGATCCATAGGGTGACAAGTCGTACAACATACAACAGTCATCACAATAATCACAGCACGAACATCGAATATGGATGGATGGCATTCTTCTATGGCCCCCATGCTCATAGCGACAAATCGATCTTGTTCTTTGTTCCTGGCGACATCGCCTATGCCACGAGAATAAACGGTCCGATGCCTAATATACAGTCGCTGGAGATGCTTGTTTGGCCTCCTGTCATTCGCTGAGCGACCACGATCCTTGAGGATTGACACGAGGCCAAGTACATGCAACAATGCACTCTCCTACCAGCATCCAGGCCTCTGCCGAGTGAGACCCCTTGTCGGAAATGCGAGGATGCGAAGTGGTCTTCGACACCAACATGGCGAGATGATGGCGTCAAGCCAGCCTTCGAGTGGCCTCCAAGTGTGATAAGTTACATATATACTCCGTAATGACTCGTGCATTGCTGCTGTCCAGTCCAGTCCCTGCAGAAGAGATCGGACGGAGGGAGGATGTGTGTACGCAGTGTGTGTGTGTGTCTCTCTGGCAACTCTGGCAACAGGGAATAAGGGAAAATATCCGTATTATCCGTGCCGCTGTCTATGAAACAGAAAGCTTCCATGGAAGGATCCGAGGTTCCAGAGACGCGGCGCCCAGACCTTCTTTCATGTGTACATGCGTACCTAACATGCTAGAGGCTCATACTCATATTTCTCCAGCAGTAAGCAAAGCAATTCCTCAGCAGCAGCCTTATTTCCCTTGCCTGGCATGCGGTCTGCGAATGGGAATGGGCCTCGGAGCAGAGACTAACCCTCAAGCATCTTGCTGAGCATACATACATACATACATACATAGATATGTGGACGGTGTCGCTATGATGGCAAAACGAATTATACCATCTGTGCAGGAATAGGAAGCAAAGTGAGCTGTCCCCTCGTGTCAGATAGAGCACGGCTCTTAAGGTTGCGTGCAGCGTGCTGCATCCTTCCAGCAGCAATCAACTCCTGACAACACGTTCGTCGACCTGACCATTCACAGTCACATCACAACTACAATAGGTGCCATGCATCCAGCATTAGCAACTACGAAGGACTGAAGTGATTCTCTCCCTCTGCATCGCCCAAAGTAGTCGCCCGCCCTGCTCGATTCCGCGCAGTCGAGCCCGACGAGGCCGTCATCGTCATCGCTACCAGCAGGATTGTCATTGCTGCTTTCATTTCGCCGTGGCTGGGTGAACCGTGACAGTCATCCGGCCCGACGTTGCCGCAGAAGGGCCTTTCGAGCCCCCATGTCGTGTCCCTGCAAAAGCCATTGATGGAGAGAACATACAGAGGTATGTACATTGTACATACAGTACTGTATTGTACGGACTACTCCACAGATCAAAGCGCTCAGATGCCATTCCTTGGCCACTGTCAGACCGCCCGCCCATCAGAGCACGCCGTAATGTAATAATGTCGATGTGGAGAGGGACTGACCTCGAGAGACATCAATCGTCGGAGCACTCCTACCACTCCATTCTTCGATTTATTTAATGATTTATTTTGAGGAGTCATTTGAGGCCTTCTGTTGCGCGTTTGCGTGCGCAGACTCGGCAGTTCGCCACAGCCCACCAGGTGCAAACAGCTCGAACTCTGGATGTGGAGATCCGCGTGACAGTTCATATCAGCGATCGAGGAGATTTTCAGGATGAGGATGAAGAAGTTAAGTAACAAGTTAAGTACCACGCACTTCTACACTCGGATTCGATTCAATAAGACGTGGAAATCCCGGATGGCTTCAAATCATATTTATCACGTGACTAAAATTCATTCGATTCTCTGGCCGAGAATCTGCCGAGCCGAGGGAGTTTTCCCGGCCATAGGTGGGGTGGAGCGAATGTTTATAAATCAATCCTCTTTCTTGGTGTACCAGAGAAAGACTTGCAGCAATAATTGTCTTAAATTCACCAAGTGGTTGGAACAGTATACTGTATGCGGAAGACATCGTCAACTCATAATTGTCATCAAGAATTCTTTATTGTTCTTAAACTCATTTTATTCATCATTTTTAATGATGTCATGTTGTTTACCCCACAGCCGCGAGCCCCTTTTTCCACACCCAACTGCCGAGGAACAACAACGGCAGATGAGTCGAGATCTTTTGACCCCAGTATTCTATCTTAATCATATTCCATCTGTTACAATCTCAGCATCCTGCTGCATCTATCCTATTATTGCTCCTTCCTATCCCCAGACCTTCGCTTTTCATGCTGGACATGGCTTTGCTGTTTTCAAGTCCGGATCCACGTGCATTTGAGAGGGGCATACTAGTTCTTCAAAACTCCACATGTATGACGTACAAAGAATGTAAATACCTTAGACCCCATATCTGCGTTGCTTGATAATCAGACCTTCGGGTCATCGGTCTACAGTGGACTGAAACCCCAAATACCTGATCTTCGTTGCTTGCTAATCAGATCTTTGGGTTGAGCGAACTGTATATATATTTGCACAATTCCGAGTGCGTTCCACACACCTTCCACACACCTTTGCGATATCGTTCTGGCCTCTTTTCAATAAAGCTTCATTTTCTTCTCCCTGAAAAGTGATTTTATTTCGTAACGATGGGAATTCCGAAGACCGTCAAGGCGTGGGTCGTCAGAGGCACCGGTGGGTTCGATGACCTAGTCCTCAGACATGAGCATCCTCTCCCAGAAGTCGGCGATCACGATGTGCTGGTCAAATTTCACGCGGCATCTATCAACTTCCGAGATCTTATCATTCCACAGGTGAATATAGCCCAGTCTTCTCATAGTTAAACTTGCAAGTTGACAAGTCGTAGGGCAAGTACCCATTTCCAAGGCAAGACAACACTGTCGCTTGTTCTGATGGCGCCGGCGAGGTCGTCGCCATCGGCTCAAAGGTAACCCGCTTCGATGTCGGCGCCAAAGTCGTGACCCTCTTCAACCAAGGCCACCTCTCAGGCTCCCTCGATTTGAAGTCCGTGCAGACCGGCCTGGGCGGCTGCATCGACGGCACCCTCCGCGAGTACGGCGTCTTCGACGAGCACGGCCTCGTGGACATGCCGCAGAACCTCAACTATCTCGAAGGCTCGACGCTCGTCTGCGCCGGCCTCACGGCGTGGAGCGGGCTCTACGGCCTCAAGCCGCTCATGCCGGGCGACTACGTCCTCACACAGGGCACCGGCGGCGTGTCCATCTTCGCCCTGCAGTTCGCCAAGGCCGCAGGAGCCAAGGTGATCGCGACGACCTCGTCGGCTGCGAAGGCGGAGAGGCTGAGGCAGTTGGGCGCGGACCATGTGATCAACTACAAGGAGACGCCGAACTGGGGCGAGGAGGCGAAGGCGCTGACGCCGGGGGGTGTGGGCGTGCAACACGTGATTGAGGTTGGGGGCCCCGGCACGATGGCGCAGAGTCTCAAGGCGATTAAGATTGATGGGGTTATTTCGCTCATCGGGTTCGTGGCCGCGGGTGGTAAGGAGCAGCCGACGTTCTTGGATGCGCTGAGTAATTTCTGCACGGTCCGAGGACTGTTGGTGGGCAGCAGAGAGCAGTTTGAGGCCATGGTAAGTCGGATGATGCAGTCTACGGTGAAGGGGACATGCTGATAATCTCCAGAACCGTGCGGTGGAGGCGAACAATATCAAGCCTGTTGTGGATCCTAAGGTCTTCTCTTTCGAGCAAGCCAAGGAGTAGGTCCTCACCCTCACAATCCCACGTTACGGCCGCTGACAAAACATCAGGGCATACCAGTACCAATGGGAGGCAAAGCACTTCGGGAAAGTCTGTATCAAGATCGACTAAATAGTAGCAATATTCTCAGTTCCCACCCAAACCGCGCCTTCCCATCTCTCCTCTCCCCTCCCGTGCCATGCCATGCCATGCCATGCCACATTTCAAGAACGCCCTCCCCATTCCTGCCCGCCCCAGCACCCGACGCTCCCCCCATCCACACCCCAAGCCCACGTCCACGCGTGCACCGCGCGCAATCGGGGAATTTTGGCGATCTCATCCGGCATACTCTCATATGCGCACTGCGCGGGCAGGGTGACCCCGGCGGCACACGCGTGCGCTCCCCCCGTCCGACACGTCTCTGCTGTGCTCGCCTCGCCTCGCCTCGCCGCAGCCCAGATGCGGAGCGGCGCCTGCTTTCCCAGGAAAAAGCACAGGACGGGGAGTGAGTGCGTGGAGTGCTCAGTCTACCTCGCGCGTCGAAGTCTGGGGAACCCGCATCGTGCACAGCGCAGCCGGCGAGTGTGCGGGCGCAGGGACATGGACATGGACGATGCGGGAGGAAGCCCCGTCCGCGCGAGAGTGAGCGAGCGACTAAAGCGGGGAATGTAGCCGGGCGTGGAGGGAGGGGCGAGGGGGCGGTTTAGATTAAGCTTCCTGGGTGGGCGGGCGCACGTGGGAGCGCGGGGGGGTGACCTGGCCGTGCGGACGGGGTCGACGGGCCGGCAGGGAGGGCATGAGGAAGTACTGTTATGTAACTCGAGGTGGGTGAGTGCGGCGCTGCGGATCGGATGGTGGGTGAGAAGTTGGCGGTGCGGTTGCGAGGGGGGTGTTGTGGTGAAACGACGGGATCTGATGGAACCTGTGAATCTGGGGTATTAGCCGGGGGCCTATAATATAACATGGTGAGATGGTGAGATGGTGATATGATTGGCATGGTTATGTAGTAGATCAGGTTATGCTATGCGATGTATGGTATGATATGATATGATTGACGTGCTGAGTTGTTTGCGTGAAAGCAGATCGCAATACATAGCATAGAATAGCATAGCATAGCATGATGTTGGGAAATTTCCACCATGGTAGTTATGCTATGAATCCATGATAATAATAGCATTGATACGAATATCTGGGGAATTTATGGGGTGCATTGACAGCGACATGCTTGCCCTCCCCGTTTCGTATTAGAAGCGCCGTTGTTCCTCGCCCAAAGCGAAAAGCAACAACGACGTCGCGCGTCTTAACAACATCACGTATCGACCAGCTTCAGAGGACAAATTTGTCAACACGAGACCTGCGATCAAGACCTGCGTGTCGAGTAAGGTGTCATTCATCTCTCGTCCATCTCTTTCTCCTCCACATCGCGTCCTCTGCTCTGACAATCTCCAGGATACCTCCTCGCCACCTCCCCGTCGCCTCCATCCCTCCCGTCGCAGCTTAACGGTCCTACGGACGGCCCGGCGGTCCTCTCCAAGTCCAGGCCCATACTCAGTGCCAATGCCGCCGCAATATCGACGTCTCTCTCCTCCCCACAATTCACTAAACATGTGACCCCAAAGTCCTCCCCATGATCTCCACGTCCTCCTCCGCAATCTGAGTGCCGCGCTTGGCCCTCCGGCTGCTGCATTAGCTGGCGAAAAGGTGGCGAAGGGCCTGGCAGAATGGGATATGGAGGCAAGTGAGAGAAGAAAGTTTTTGTATTCAAAGAGGCGGCCTTCCGTTCCTCCTCGAGGCCTTTTTTTGTCATTCCATCCTGCAGGGAGTCCAAGCTAGCTGCTATACCAGGTTCTTTAAACCGTCACACAGCTACCTCTGTACCTCTCTGTGCTCCTTTCACTACTCTCTCCCTCTCTCTCTTCTCGTCTCTGCCTATCTTTACAGCCCCATCGGCCAATACCATCCCACCATGAAGTTCTCCCTCACCCTCGCCGCTCTCGCAGCCACCTCGGCCTCGGCGCACACGATCTTCCAGCGCGTCTCCGTCAACGGCGTCGACCAAGGGCAGCTCGTCGGCGTGCGCGCGCCGCAGAGCGACAACCCCGTGCAGAACGTCAATGCGGCGGAGATGACCTGCAACCTGGGCCTCGCCAGCCCCGTGAGCACGAGCGTCATCACCGTCCCCGCCGGCGCCAAGGTCGGCACCTGGTGGCAGCACGTCCTCGGCGGCGCGCAGTCTGCGAACGATCCCGACAACCCCATTGCGGCGAGCCACAAGGGGCCGATCCAGATCTACCTCGCCAAGGTGAGTTCCTTCTTTTCTCTCTGGAGATGATGTGCGGGAGTGGGGGGCTGAAGGTGACACAGGTCAGTAACGCCGCTTCGGCAGGCACCGCGGGTCTCTCGTGGACCAAGGTCGCCAGCGAGGGCCTCAACAACGGCGTCTGGGCCGTCGACAACATGATCTCCGGCAACGGCTGGTGGTACTTCACGCTGCCCAGCTGCATCGCGCCAGGAGACTACCTCATGCGTGCTGAGCTCATCGGTAAGCCCCTGCTCCCCCAACCCCCAAGCCCCGAGGACGCGGGACTGACGGCAGATAGCTCTCCACTCGGCGTACTCCGCCGGCGGCGCCCAGTTCTACATGTCCTGCGCCAACATCCGCGTCACGGGCTCCGGCACCCAGTCGCTCTCGGGCGGCGTGTCGATTCCAGGCGTCTACTCCGCCACCGACCCGTACGTCCCCCTCCCCCCTCCCCCTTCTCCCAGCCAAGCACTCAACTAACCCTCCCCAGCGGCATCACCATCAGCATCTACGGGCAATCCGGCAAGCCCGACAACGGCGGCAAGGCGTACGTGGCGCCCGGCCCAGCGGTGCTGACCTGCGGCAGCGGCGGCGGCAACGTGCAGGTGCCCACGACGCTGGTGGTGCAGCCGACGCCCACGACGGCGCCCAGCACGGGTACGGCGCCGCTGTATGGGCAGTGTGGCGGCAAGGGGTGGACGGGCGCGACGACGTGCGCGAGTGGGACGTGTAAGGCGAGTGGGGAGTATTATAGTCAGTGTTTGCCGTAGATGGATGGCGGGGTATAAGGGGGGTGAGGGGAGGAGGAGGAGATGGGATGGGATGGAATGGAATGGATGCGGGGCTGGCGGCAGGGGACCATGGGGGTTGGGGCTTGGGGGTTGGGTGGAGAGATCGGTGGAGGAGAGTTCTTGTACATAGTCTTGATTTATTGTATATACGTCTATTTACAAAATCCTCTTTGCTTCGGCCTTCTCATCGCTCATGACTCGGCGGGATTGTCAGGTCGAGATGATACGAGGGGTGTGAGATGACATTGGCCATACGCATGGAGTTCATCATTTTGTGACTGCGTATATATCGTCCACATGCACCATTCCTACCCTCCTAGTCCAAGAAACAAACCACAGGTGACAGAATCATATATCCTATGGTTGTCGTATTGGAATGAGAAAAGACGGTATAACATACCTTGTCGATCCTGACTTTTTGGCTCCTGACTCCCATCATCCTCGTCATCAATGTTCTCGCTGTCTGCTGTGCGTTGCATCCCCGTTCTCACTTGCTCCATCTCACTGCTGTTTTCCTGCGCCATACCTTTTCGTCGTCGTTCGCATCTTGCTGTTGTGGGCCATGTTTGTCCGGGCATGGCATGTCTCTGGAGAGGTTGAAGGGATTGGGGGCAACCTGTTGTTGCAGACAAGTGTGGGCGGCGGAAGATCAAGTGATGAATGCATGTAGAATAGAGTCTAGTCTAACTATCAAATCTATCTGCTATTTATATGTTCTCGCCTGAATAGGCATTAGTCGGCTATTGGACTAAAGGTAGGTGAATACTCTTCTGCATGCTCTGGATGTGAGACATGCATAAAGTGAGAACTGTTCGACATCTGTCCGCAACCACCTTACCAGAATAGATAAAACCTTGCCAAAGTTGTGGAATCTTTACTTTTAACAGGCTTGCTCCCGTTTGGAGCAGGAAAGCGCAGGTAGCAACCAAGCAACGCATACTCCTGTCGCAGACACCGACTTATAATGGCAACGGAGGAGAAGAGAGGGTCTTTGCATGTCTCGACGCTGACTGCGAAAATTGAGAAGAGATTGGTTTCAGGGAAACTTGGATGTTGGATTTTAGGATTAGGATTGCAAATCGTGTTGTATATATGGCTTCCAATACTTATATCTCCTTACTTGGGCACTCCAAGCTCTCTCAGGGCTTCTGTTAGCCCCAGCTGTACCCAGTTATTGACCTCATTCTTCGTGGCAACGGTGATGAGCCCTAACATGCCCATTGCATTTACCCCCGCCTCTTTATTAATGGCTGCTCGTCGCCTTGGGATTACAAGCATCCATCGATTCGTAAGGATCATATTGTGCGGGCACGCGGCTCTAGGTAGGGCCGTATCGGCGTGCTCAGAGCGACCCTCCCCTACCTCAGTGGCTTGCTTTAGGAGGTCAGTATAAACCTTAGTTAAACTAGCTGGCGTAAGATGCTGAGATTCAAAGTGGTGATAAAACCATTGAAATGGGACGCTAGGTTCCTTGCCGCCCTTAGAATCAAGAAAGGCTGCAAAACTGTCTTCCGGCATTGGCATCAGCTGCAGATGCTTATGCAACCGACTGCACCCTCCATCTTGGCCGCAGTTGTAGAAGGCAACATAGTCCTCCCTGCCGATGGCGGTTAGAGCAGTCCAAGCCGCGTCGAGGTCGTTTTCGTATAAAGGCTCATATTGCTTTTGGTGTCCATCGGAAGTCAGGAGCATGAGATGTGGTCTCGCAAAGCAGAACTTGTTGACTACCATGAAGTGAGTGCTGCCGATGTCGCAAATCTCAAAACCTCTGGTGCTAATGTCGCTTCCGTCTCGCCTCTGGTGATGCAGTTCACTATTCTCCTCTGCCTGTGGCCGGGGCGTTTGTATGGTTGGCTTATTGGCGAGAGCAGAGGTGAGAAGGAATTGAAACTAGGGTAAGGGTGGTCAGAACAGGACTGTGTTAATGTATAATGGACATAGGTTCATGTCACGCTTACCTTGAGCCCTCCGTCGATGTGCTCAATGCTTTCTTGCTTGTCGTCGTACAGAACTAGGCCAGACTTGACAAGGCTGTCAAACTTGGACAGTATTAATGATTCCTCCATAATCGAGCTTGATAGATGATCTCTAGCTTTTATGATTGTTGTTGTTTATTCTGGGAGTTAAGACCGTGAAGGCATTGTGGCCAAGTGTAGACTGGGATAACTCTATTCTGATCATGTGACTATTATACCCCTCCCTGTCAAAAGTGCTTGCGGTAAAATAAACGTAAAGGTTATTTCAGCTACGAAGTAACGTTAGATTTCAGCTTGAATGGTAATAATCTGATTTTATGGAAGGTGGACATCCCGAACTGTAGATGTCTGTTTGGCCCCTGACAATCCCATCACAGTAGCGACTCGATCAGGCCCGGCCTGTAATTAAACATTGTATTTATAATTTCTTTGATTGTCAATTCTCCCACAAGATTGGTACCAAGAGCTCAAGAAGAGCAGTTTCGGTGCTTAGCTGGTTGAGGCTTGCTTCATCAAGAAGGTGGCTTTGGACCAAGGCCCGTCGCAAGTTCGTCGAGTTGATATCAGCGGAAACAGGCTTCGCATATTGCAAATCGTAATTCGAGGTCTTCCACATCTCCAGCATCAGACCTTCCAGTCGTAGATAGAAAGCAACTTATGAAAACTCCTGTATATCTGCAAAGTCAGGTGCAAATTATTAGCTTGACGCTCTACAAACCAAGTATAAAACCTTCCTTGATTTCCGCACGATAATTCTTGCTACCAACACTACCCTGCTGTCGTTCGTTCTATTACTCTCTCCTCCTCACTTCTCACCTCCGCCTCCCTAGTCACTGCCGTCTACAATCCCCACTCGAAAATAAGACTCGTGCATTCCCTCCTTCGCCATCCATGGCTGTACTACATCGACTGTAGATAGGAAGTGCTTACGATGCAGATGAGAGCTCCTCTACTCGCGAGCTTCTCAGGGTCTGAGGAGCGAAACTGGAGAGAGAGGGTGTCTATATACGCCAATCCCCCATTATGTCTCTGTGCAAGAGAGAGGGCAGAGAGAGCAGTGGTGCCACATTGATTTTCCTGTCGGGGAAACAGAGCGCTGAACGGAGGGATGAGGAATGGTGGGAAGGTGTGGTGCGAAGAGATGGGCAATACCCAGGACGAAGAGAGGGGTTGTGACTCGATAAGTCTGACGTAGGAGAAGATTGAAGGGACTAACCAGGCCATTGAATGTGAATTCTTCAAGAAAGAGGTTGAATAATTCAAGGGGGATGAAATGTACCTTTGAGAGCCGCAGAGCTAAAATCTCATTCAGAAATTCCTGATGACTTTCAGCTATGCAAAAGTACTCCACGACAAGCATGGACAAACAGCACCCATGGAATACAAAAATTGTTGAAGAAATGCGAAGCCTAAGCCAGCATCACATATGAAGCTTGCTAGAACAGAGACTTATCTGCGGATCAGAGAAAAAGAACGAAGTTTTGAGAAAGAGACACGACGTGGACGGGATGCAACATACTGTCCGTATACGGCCTTTCGGAGGGGCGCGCAACCGCCCAATTTAGCTGATGTGAGAAATGCAAATAATCGACGAACTCGGGCGATTTTAAGAAAAGAATAGCATCAAGCCTTATTATAGGATACTGCAAGATGACAATAGGTCTTCTTGAACTCTTGTCTGACTTAAAATGCCAAACATGATGCCGAATGTTTTTTAATTCGATGTGCAATACAAAAACCACTCCAACAACGTCAGCGTCGCCAAGCTCAGCCTGTCATGTCATGGAGGGTGTAAGCAAACGCTGATATCATGAAGCATGTAAGCTCACCCATCAGAAGCGGCTCCGTGCAACCTCAGTACCGCCGCGATTATCCCGTATTCCGTATTCCGTATTCCGTAGCCATTGGGAATGCTTTCCTCTGCTCACGTTGCTTCTCTCACCTAATCGTTGGTTTCGACAAACTGTACTCGGGTACCTCCGAGAGGTGGTTTGGTAGAAAACCAACGATTAAGCCCTACCTTTTCTAAGAATGACCAAATGCTAGATCAGTATGGGCATAAGCAAGACCTGAGCTGAACCGAACCATGTTTTTATTTCCTAGGAATGCAGAAGTATAAAATCGGGCGGTGACGTCTGGATTGCCTGTCTGGCTATAAATAAAGCTGCGTAGGTATGCATCACATTCATCGTGTAGATATTTTTGCACTAACACTCAATATCCTTCATCTGTATTCAAAATCGACAACGCAGTGTAGAAGTAGTAACCGCGCAACGACGACTATGGGTTCGTATGAAGAAGCATTTCTCGCATATCTCCCGGCCTCCAAGACGATGGAGCGCTATGGGAAGATTTTAGCCAGCTTTGAGGTGGAGGAGAAGAGGAAGCTGCATGCGTTGATGGAGTCGATCGAAGAACTGTTTCCCTCGGAGTTGAGGGAGGACAAATGGTATCTCTCTGCTGTGAGTCTTCAGCTCTAACGCGCCAGACTTCCAACTGACACCAGATAGATCGGCGCTTTAGTGGGAAGCGGGCAGCCGTCATCTACCGCTGGATTATACCAGTACCTCCTCGAGAAGCCTGCATACTCCAGCCCTAAGCAGAGACAGGCTCTTGTAAGGAGGCTGCGTGAGGCGCTGATCAAATGCATTCCTATTAACGGGATCCCTTTTGTTATGGAAGCGGTACGGGCACTGGCGGCGGTCGAGAGACTGGAGGATCAGGATCATAGCGTTTCAAGGTAGGATCGTAGGATCCCACAGCGAGACTTGCTTGCACTTACCAGCCACTGACTCCGCATAGAGAAGGATGGCAAGTGAGCGTGGCCAACGAGGCATACGCTAAAGAGACGCTCCGCAAGCTGTACAAAGGAAACGAATATGAGATCTACGCCTCCTTCGGCTCTCACAAAGACATAGGTACATCTCTCTCCTCCTCCTCCTCCTCCTTTCCCGATCTCGCATTCTCCTGCCATACTAACATTCCTTTTAGAGTGGATCTCCAACAACATCACCTACGGCCTCTTCCTGGCCGACCACCGCATTCTAGACATCCGTGAATCGGAGCTCGTGATCCTGCCGGCGATCCTGTGCACGAACCTAGCGGGACCGGCGTACTGGCATCTCCGAGCCAGCATTAGGATTGGGTTTAAGACCGAGGAGATCGAGTATTTGCAGCAGATCGCCGAGATGGTGGCGGGATATGGAGGGAGGAGTTTGGCGGGGTTGAAGAGGGTGGCGGATGTGGATGATGCGTGAGACGTGAGACGTGAGGAGTCGGGATAAAGGAATTCAGTGGTGTTGCAGGGTGCGTGCGATCACTGTGCAATGTATGTAACATGCAAGGGATTCCACAATAAAGATGGTAGATCCATTGACCATTTGGTTCAGAATTGCGTGAAGGCCATGTAGAGAGAGTATGGCTGAGTGTTGATGATCGCTGAGTACTACAAGCGCGTGAGTTCGCTAACTTCAAAACATGCTGCATTGCACGTCTATCTCACTTTAGTTTCAACCAGCCTTTGACCGTATTTTAAAGAAGACATAAAATACAGCGGATGAGGAGTTGGAAAGACAAACAAAAAGAAAAAGAAAAGAACAAAAAAAGAATCAAACGACGTGGGCAGGATTTGAACCTACGCGGCCGAAACCATATGATTTCTAGTCATACCCATTAACCACTCTGGCACCACGCCTTATTTGATGGTTATTCATCGTAATTGAAATATATCAACTGCTTTTATTTGCAACACTTACCTCCGACATCCCTCTCACTCAAACAATTCCCCAAACTCGCTCTCTCCAACACGCACAGAATCAACGACGGAATTGAGCGTCAAAATGGGAACGGACGGCGTAGCAGAAAATGCAGAGGCATTGATCCCTCAGTTCCAGCTCGAGCGCGTGCTCAATCAAGGTATCTTACAATCCAATTGCAGCTGCTGGCACTGCCCTAACAGCTTCCAGACCAGGCGGGCCGCAGAATCGTCCTGTTAGGCACGATCGAATCGAAGCGATGCCTCCTAATTCTCGAAAGAGCACCCTTTTCCAGCTCCCCAGCCCATCTCGCCACGATCCCGAGCACCCTGCGCTCCCTCAAGAACCTGGGCGCAAATGATATCTACTTCTGGTACATGGCTTGCTCCGGCAGCGCCCCGGCTGCTGGGGCGGACTCTCCGGCCGATCTGCACGAGGACCTGAAGATAAACCTCATATACCCGTGCACGGAGAAGCACGTCAAGAAATACAGTCGGCAGGGCGCGCGCACGGTGACCGAGACGGCGGAGATCTACAGGCAGAGCGTGCGGCCGTACATGCAGCGGCAGCGCGAGCAGGGGCGGCTGAATTGGGTGTGGAATATCATTGATGGGAAGACGGAGGTCGAGGATGTCATCTACCGCACGGTCAAGGGGGTCGATGTGGAGAGGGGATTTCTGCTGCTGCCCGATTTGAATTGGGACAGGAAGACGATGGAGGGGTTGCATCTGCTGGGCTTGGTGGAGAGGATGGATATCTGGAGCTTGCGCGACTTGAAGAAGAAACACGTCTCGTGGCTGAGAGAGATGAAGGCGAAGATCCTGGAGGCGACGGTCAGGACCTATCCGCAGCTTGAGGAGGACCAGCTCAAGCTGTATGTGCATTATCAGCCGACCTACTACCACTTTCACATCCACATCGTGCACGTCGCGCTCGAAGCCGGCGCGACGCAGGCAGTCGGCAAAGCCATCGGGCTGGACAGCATCATCTCACAACTACAGACCATGGGCGGGAGCGAAGAGGAAGGAATGGAGCAAGTGGATCTAACCTACGGGCTCGGCGAGGCAAGCGAGCTATGGACCGAGATCTTCGAGCCTCTCAAGAAGCGCGGTATAGCTTCTCAATCTCAACCACCAAATCATTAACCCCCGGCCCCTTGGGACAGTCCTTCCAGTCCCCGTCGTGCACGCAGTACACCTCGTCATTCAAGCGCACCGTGCAGCTGGTGCTAACGCCCTTCGCGATGCTCCTCTCCACGCTCTCCCTCAACATGCCTATGCCCAACCCATCCTCCGAACTGGCGCACTCGTTGAGCTTGTTGAAATCGACGGCGTGTTCCAGCGCGCACGCCTTGACGAGGTCCTCGTCGGGGACATCGCCGTAGTCGTCGCTGAGACACATGGCGAAGCCGAGGTAGATGCGCGGCTCGGGGTACAGGTGCGCGGCGCAGAGCTCGATGATGTTGCCCATGCACTCGTCCGGGCCGTGCATGCACTCCACGCCGTCGTTCGCCGTCGGGCGGCCGAGGTAGGTGAGCTTGAAGTCGACTTTGGCGTGCACGCGCTCCATCGCTGGGAGGACAAGTTCGCGGAGGCAGGCCTGGTCGCGCATGCATTAGCTTGCGATCTGGCCCGCGGTGCGGAGGGGGGGGATAACGGGAAGCAGTAGAGTTAGAGGGGCATGTACCTTAGTGTCAGGACATTTACTCATGATATGCGCCTCGAGCGGAACACGCCTCTTTGTCTCTGTCGTCGCATCGTGACAAGGCCTGTGACTCTCGCGATGATGGGCTGTGCTCAGACTCGTGAGATCCAGACTCTTCGACGCAGTGAATATGAACCACAGCACCACGCACGCGATAATTGCCCCGACTATCCTATTGCTGCTGGCCCTCGTCGACGGCGACTCCGCGGCGTGTGTATGAACGCCCGCAGGCACCGTGAAAACGGGCAGTTTGGCGCTCGATCGCTGCGGCTGCTCCGAGTACGCAGGCGGCGCATCCGGCTTTTCAGCCATGGGCGAGGCAGGTGGTTCTGACATCTTGGAGGAGGCCTGGCAAGATGTCGTTTTGTCGGACGTGCAAGGTTGCGTTGCTTTGCCTTGAGGGAGGGGGATCGGCGTTGCACGCTGCCGCGAGGCTGCGTCATGATGCTCGCTTAAACGGCAAAGGGGGACGTGCACCGTGGCGTGGTGAGGACGCGAGGCTGAGAGGCTGAGAGGCTGAGAGGCTGAGAGGCTGAGAGGCTGAGAGGCTCGGTGGACCGCACAGTCATGCTATTGAGGCGGAGCGGGTCGCTCGAGGGCATCCTGAAGCCGTTGGAAGCCGTTGCGTATCGATACGTTGACCGACGCTTATTGAGCTGGCGATGAGGTTCGCGAATACGCTGGGAGGGGCGATGATGGCCGTTCTTGTGGGGAGGAGGGGGACGGGGTGGGAAACGAGGTGGGCAACGAGAGATGGGATGATGAGGATTATCGATGGCCGTGAGATAGAAACAAAGATGCATATGTCTATCTATGTACTCCGTTCCGTTCCATGCCATGCCATGCTCCCCAACGCCTTCCCCACAACACGCTACATAGCGGCCACCACAGCCTGCCTATTCATACATCACAATCTAATCTACACCCGCCCCCTCCCTCACCCCCTCTCCACCAACCCATCAAGCTCCTCCTTCCTCGCCCTCCACAGCTCCTGCGCCTCCCTCTCCCTGCGCGCCACAAACCCGACCTCCGCCCTTAACCCCTCCAAGCGCGTCGCAATCGCCGCTTCCTCCGCGATCTGCAGCGTCCGGAATGCGTCCAGCGAGTGACTCGCCGTCGTCAGCGCCTCGTAGGCCTCCGCGATCTTCGCCCGCAGCATCTTCTGCCGCTGCTGGTAGCCGCCGAGGTGCAGGGAGAGTTTCTTCTCCAGCTTGTTGCCGCGCTCGGCCGCCGTGGAGATTTCTTGGTTGACGGCCTGGGGTGTGTTAGTTTGTGTTTCGAAATACAAAAACAATTGAAAGAAGGGAATGGGCAAGGTGGGAAAAGGGAGAGGGAAACATACGTCAAAAGCCCTCATCAACTCCTCTCTCTCGTCCACCTCATCCTCATCCTCATAGCGAACCAAGGCCGGCACCAACGCCTCGCGATGCACCTCCCTCCACGCCTTCTCCACCATCTCCCCACCCACCGCCTTATCCGCCGCCTTGACCTCCAACGCAACGCTCAATCTCGCCCGCGCAAGCGCCTCGTCGGCAAACCCCTCCAGCTCCCCCGCCTTCCCCTGTAACCTCAGTCCCGGCGCCGGGAACCTTGCCGCATCGTTCGCGAGCAGAAGCGCCATCTCCCGCGTGATCGCCGCTTGCACGGGATCCGACATGCCGCTGACTTCCTTCTTCAGTGCGTCGACGTCCACGAGGGCGGGCCGCGGGAGTCCCCTCTGCAAGACCTGCGAGCGCCGCTTCCGCTCCAGCATCTCCCTCGCCTCGCGCTCCTCCCTCTCGCGCCGATCCCGCAACTCCGCGTCCTCCTCCGAGATCTCCGCAAGAGACACTTCGGCCTGCTCCGACGGCAGCTCCAGCTCCCACTCCGTGTCTTTGGGCGCGGGCAAGGAGGCCAGCCCGGTTTTGAGGGCGTGCTTAATGCTCATGGCACGCAGCTGCACGTCGCGCGGCGTGCCGCCCACGAGCTGCATGTCGCCCTCCGTGTTGATGGCGAAGGAGTCGCGCATGGGTGTCTGGCCCACGCCCGGCGTACGCAGTGGCGTTCCGGCGACGGCGGCGCGGAATGGGGTTGCCATGGGGTTCGGTGTCTCGATCTGGTGTCTGCGTGGCGCGATACCGTCGAAGCCCGTGCTGCCGACGCCCTCGTAGAGCGGCGTGTTCTCCCCGCCGAGCAGCGAGGATTTTGTCTCCGTCAAGGCGCGGATGTTCCGGATCTCATTCGCGATGTGGTCTTCCTGTGGCGGCGCCCGAGGCGTGCGGATGGGCGCCCCGCTGTTGATGGTGCTGTACGACCCGACCAGTCCCCTCGTGGCATCATTCTCGCTCGCCCGCGCCGCCTGGTTCGCGCGCTCCCCGATCATGCCCATCTTGACGATCTCCTCGAGCTCGCCCTCGCCGACCTGCGGGGCGGGGAGGACCAGTGCGCGGCGCTTGCTGGACTGCTCAGCCTCGCGGATCCTCTGCATCTGGCCCGCCTTTAGCGCCGCCTGGTATGACGCCGACGGCGCTTCCTTCTCATTCTTCCTGCGCTTGCGGTCGGGGTCCTCATCCTGGTCGCCCTTGCGCTTATTCGCCAGCTGCTGCTTGCGCGGATCAAACGCCTCGCGCTGCCGCTCATTGTTCCTCGCCTCCTCGCTTGTATCGTAGAACCCGGGCGCCGCCGCCTTCTCAAACGGGACGTCGGCGTTATAGTCCATCTGCCCCTTCTTGCGGTTCACAATCTTGATGTTGATCCCCGCATTCTTCAGCTCCCGTCGCTTCTGCAGCACCGCCAGCCGCCGCGACTCCTCCAGCTGCCGTTCCCGCGCCTTCCGCTTCGCCTTCTTGCCCTGTGTATTCGCCAGCCGCGCCCGCGCCTCGCTCAGCATCTCCTTCTCGTCCTCGTCCAGATCCACCGTGTCCGGCCTCGCTGGCTTCGACTCCGGATCCGGATCCACCTCGCCGGGCCTCAACCTCCTGACCTCGTCCGCACTCGGGGCGGCCGCACCCTCCACGCCCGCCAGTCCCAGCCCAAGCTCGCCGGCCTCCTTCTGCTCCGCCTCATCCAGCAACTTCTGGTAACGCTCCAGACACTGGTTCGCGGTGCGGCCGACGATGGGAGCCAAGGTGCGCCACTGCGTTGGCATCAGCTTGGCCAGGTGCAGCAGCTTCTCGTCTTCGTCCCTGCTCCATTCGACCTTGCGGATGCCGGGGTCGAGCCACTCGCCCCAGCGCGCCTTGCATTGCTTGGGCGTCTTGCGCGCCAGCAGCGACGACACGCGCGCCCATTGGTTGAGGCCGTATTTCGAGACAGACGCTTTGAGGATCTCGTCTTCAATGTTCGTCCACACGCCTCCCTTGACGACGGGCATGATGGCGCTTGGATGTGTGAGGATGGGTTCGTGATGTTGCGTGGTTGTGTTGTGAACTGATGACGGGTGGCCAGCCTTGCCCCCCGAAATAATTGAAGGTCGCGGATTTAGCGTGATGGGTGGTCGATCACGTGAACACGCATTTACCCAGAGTCTGTCGTTGGTCTGTGCGTGATTAGTTAGCATGAGATCACGTGACTATAACTCCGGCTCACGTGACGACCATCACGTTTGCATTTATCACTTAAGCTGGTCGAGGACGCACATGGTCTGCTCTCTATTCTGAGGGGCGAAGGAGAAGGAGCCTCGTAAGATTTCGTGGCTGACTGACGAATACACTGTCAGCCCTGAAAAGCCATGACTTGACATGAAATGTGGCAGTGGCTTGCTCGCGCTCGGTCCTGTACACTTCGCGAACTGAGTATGGCTGCATGGCATCTTTTGGAGACGCGATTCGAGCGACAACAGCGGCAACATCGACATGTACAAGTACAGCACCTTCAGTCAGTCTAATTCCATTCGCGTCATTGAGCTCCTCTCTTCTTGGAAGAGGAGGGAGCCATTGGCAATCTGCCTCAAGGAAATGCCTTTGGACGACACGTCCAGATTGGAGGCTCTTTCGTACTCGTGGGATGGCCAGAACTCCATCGTATGCGACGGACAAGAGCTGCTCATCACCGCAACTTGTGAAGAAGCTCTCGACGCCTGCGCCACAGGAAACAAACTCGCATACTGTGGATCGATCAAATATGCATCAACCAAGAGTCCGTGGAGGAGAAGAGTCAACAGGTTGCCATGATGGGCGAGATCTATAGCAAAGCGGAAAGAGTGGTAGTGTGGCTGCGAACCAATCCAGCTGACGACAAGCTCTTGGAATACGTCAACATATATCGTGTTTTCTGTCTCTGGCAGAAAGAACCCTTTGTAAGCTGTTTCCAATTGCCGCATACCATGAGGACAAAGTTAGAAAATAAGCTCGAAAATAGACTGGCCAGGGTCCAGTCCAGTCCAGACTGTAGTGAAAAATGGGGACTGTTTATAAAGACTAGACCATTTAATCTTTGCTAAGAATGGTCTCGTCTAGTCTAGCCTAGCTTTTAAGGACCTTTTTACAGTCTAGTCTAGTCTAGTCTTTATACTAAATATAGCATATTTATATACTATTAATAACTTCTAGTCTTTGTAGTAAAGGGAGCTACTAGTTTAAGTACTATACTAGTAATAAACTCTAAGTATCTTGTCTTTATTTAAAATGTAGAGTATTTCTCTTACAAACTTAATAAAAGTGGTACTCTACCTTCCTTAAACTCCTCCTCCTTTACTTTAAACTCTTTAAGGGGGGCATAGTATTGTTGCATCTCTTAATTCCAGTCTTGCTACGTATACTGTCGGGTCCGATTAACTTTCCGCAATATCACCATTCTCATCGCTGATAAATAGTTTGGCTTCGATCATATCCTCAATATCCTCATCCTCGTCGTCTTCACCATCTGAGACTTCCCCAGCATCCGTGCCCATGACAATCCAGCGTGTGTCTGTTTCAAGTGATGCCCTTTCCAAATGCGTGTTTTTCCCGAGCAATCGAGCCAGCTTTCTACTCGAAAGATACTCGAAAGATATTCAAATCTGACCTCTGCGTATCGCACCCCATAAACTGCTTCTCCAATTGAAAACTTCTGTCCAGACGCTTTGATGACTTTGATATCTGCTCTCGCGGCGGGATCCAAGAAGCGGGAAAGTACGCCAGGGTCCCCTAACATCTGCGAGACTGGCACCTTCGCCCTGATAATGGCCTCGACATCACTCGAACCCTTTAGGAGTAGAGATGCATTCTTGATGGTTTGCATCTCGATGATGAAGAACACCCGCAGCTTCATAGATCCATAGATGTCTAGCTTCGATTCGTACCATTCTCTCGTCTCTTTTGTCTTAGACACCTCGCGGAACCAATCCTCCCAATTCAACATTTCTTGTATAACTGTTGACGCTGCTTCCAAATCCACCGAGGTCGTTGAGCCCAAATGGCATCCACCTTTGAGCAAATCCGTTAAGGCTACCTCCCCTCCAGCTGCTGTTTCTTTTGAATCGGAATTTCTTACGCGACTTGCTGTGATGTGTGCTGCTGGGACTGTTCCTTTTGGATTGAAGAAAGCTCTGAAGGGGTGTTGAATGTGTGATCACGAGCGGAAGAGTCAAAGTGATAAGTGTGAAATAGCATGTAGAATAGAGTCTAGCTAAACTATGAAATCTATCTACTTATATATGCCTCTAGCCTCAATAGGCAAC